>Ga0187893_10000047_pt1 | contig 254505 bp, 247 predicted proteins | sample MA1701074metaG_FD_139574 | JGI IMG/M metagenome (GOLD analysis project Ga0187893, IMG submission 139574) | White microbial mat communities from a basaltic lava cave in the Kipuka Kanohina Cave System on the Island of Hawaii, USA - MA170107-4 metaG ...
ATCCTCCGCAAACACGGCTACCCGCCGGACAAGCAGGAGAAGGCGACGCAGACGGTACTGGATCAGGCGGCCCTGCTCTCTTCGGAGTGGGCGGCCGCATGAAAGGGGCGTCTAACAACCGGTATCATTGCAGCGGACGGTCCGCTGCGCGGCCCGCCGCTGAACCGGGGTGTTGGGCGGACATTAGGGAATGGGAGAGACGATGCCCCTGGATATGGACATGATCGCAGATCAGATCCGCCGAGCCTTTTGGGGCGAGTCCACACTCCGGGCCGTCTGACAGTGCGAGCCGCGCATGTGGGGTTCGTAACGGCGGAGGCGCGGCGGGTCTTCGTCCAGATGGGTAGCTTCACGGCCGTCGCCTTGCCACTGGAGGTCGCAGAGGTCGACGACCCAGTCACGAGCCGATGATTCCATGCCGAGGCGCGGGGTTCGGGTTGACCTGAGTATAGACTCTGTATAGACTCACGGCATGAAAGCTACGCGTGCCAAGCTGTTTCAGAACGGCGGCAGCCAGGCGGTGCGGCTCCCGAAGGCATGTCGGTTCGTCGCGCAGCGGGAGGTGCTGGTTCGTCGTGAGGGACGCCGCGTCATCCTGGAGCCTGCGGACGAATGGTCGCCGAAGTTTCGTGCCTGTCTGGGCACAGTCTCGGATGAGATCCGCCGTCCCAAGCAGGCGAAGCTAGGCCAACTTCGGAGCCCGTTCGCCTGATGCCTCGGTACATGCTGGACGCCGACAGCGTGAGCTACGCGCTCAGGGGCCAAGGCCAGGTGGCCAAGCGTCTGATCGAGCATCAGCCATCGGAGCTTTGCATCAGCGCGATCACCCTCGCTGAGCTGAAGTTCGGAGCGGAGGCGAAGCGGTCGCAGAAGATTCGACGCGCCGTCAGCACGTTCACGAAGGACGTCGCCGTCCTTCCGTTCGACGAGGCCTCGGCTGAGGAGTTTGGAGTGCTTGCGGCAACTCTCGAGGCTCGGGGTGACCAGATCGGTATCGTCGACACGCTGGTGGCGGCCCAGGCGCTGTCATTGGGACTGACGGTTGTCACGAACAACACGAAGCATTTCCGCCGCGTACCCGGTCTTAGCGTCGAGAACTGGGCGTAGCGTCGCGGATCGGGAGCCGGTCGCCAGCGCGTTGGCTACCGCCCGACGCCAGCGCGCCGCTAGAATCGAGCGGAAACCGAGATGCTCATCCTGGTCCTGAACTGCGGCAGCTCGTCCCTCCGGTTCCAGCTCCTGGATGTGGACCCGAAGGCGGAGGGCGCCGATCGCGCCCTGGCCAAGGGCCTCGTGGAAAACATCGGCGGTCCGGCGGTGCTCAAGTACGAGGCCGAGGGCCGCAAGCCCATCAAGGAGAGCGCCGAGATCCTCGAGCACAAGGTCGCGGTGGAGCGCTGCGTCGGGCTGCTGACCCGCGAGGACGTCGGGGTGTTGCGCGACCGGAACCAGATCGAGGCGGTGGGGCATCGGGTCGTCCACGGCGGCGAGCGGTTCAAGGCGTCCGTGCGGATCGACGACGACGTGCTCGACGGGATCGAGGACTGCTTCGAGATGGCGCCGCTGCACAACCCGCCCAACGTGAAGGGCTATCGCGCGGCCCGCGAGGCACTGCCCGCGGTGCCCCAGGTCGCGGTGTTCGACACCTCCTTCCACCAGAGCATGCCGGCCGAGGCGTACTTGTACGGTCTGCCGTACGTGCTGTACCAGCGCCACGGCATCCGGCGCTATGGTTTTCACGGGACGTCGCATCGGTTCGTCTCGCGCCGGCTGGCCTCCCTGCTGGGCCGCGCCCACGACGACCCGGGCCTGCGCCTGATCACCTGCCACCTGGGCAACGGCTGCAGCGTGGCGGCCATCAAGGGCGGGCGCTCCCAGGACACGTCGATGGGCTTCACGCCTCTGGAAGGGCTCGTGATGGGCAGCCGCAGCGGCGACCTCGATCCCGCGATCGTGCTCCACGTGATGGCGAAGGAGGAGCTGGGGGGCGGGGAGGTGAACGCCCTGCTGAACAAGCACAGCGGGCTCCTGGGCCTGTCCGGCGTCAGCAACGACATGCGGAGCCTGCTGGAGGCTGAGGCCGCCGGGAACGACCGCGCCAAGCTCGCGGTGGACGTGTTCTGCTACCGGCTCCGGAAATACATCGCGGCCTACGTGGGCGTGCTGGGCGGCGTCGACGGCCTGGCGTTCGCCGGGGGCATCGGCGAGAACGCGCCCGCGATCCGGGAGCGCGCGCTCCTGGGACTCGGTTCGCTTGGACTCGGCCTGGACACGGCCCGCAACGCGGAGGCGCGGGGGCGCGACCAGGACATCACCGCCCCGGGTTCGGCGGCGCGCGTGTTCGTGGTCCCCACCAACGAGGAGCTGCTGATCGCCCGCGACACGGCGCGCATCGTCGCGGGCCTGCCGGCCGAATGAACCCCAAGGCGATCCGCGCGGCGCTCCTGATCGGCGCCGCGGTGCTGGTGGCGGCGGTCGTGGTCTCGCTCCGGCCCCGGCCGAAGGCGGGCGAGCCGAAGGACGCTGCCGTGCGTGCCACGCGGGAGACGCGCACGCAGGGCCTCGTCTACCGGAGCTTCAAGGAGGGGCAGGAGCGCTGGGTGATGGAGGCGGCGGGGATGCGCGGGACGGAGGGTGATGCGCTGCGCCTGGAAGGCGTGAAGTTCAGCTCCCGCTACATGAGCCTGGGCCAGCCGGGCACGGTCACGATCGAAGCCGACGAGTGCGCCTATGCCGAGGCCATGGAGCGAGCCACCTTCCGCAAGAACGTGCGGGTGACGACCGCGGACGGCTTCGAGATGCTCACGGACAGCCTGGTGTACCGCGGAGACCGCGGCGTCGCCAAGACCGACGATCCGGCCCGCTTCACGCGCAAGGACATCACCGGGACCGCGACTGGCTTCGACTACACCGCCGACACGGGGAAGATCGTGCTGGAGAAGGACGTGGTCTTCCACGTCAACGATCCCGACAACCCGCCCGCGGAGATCCGCAGCCAGCGCGCCGTCGCCGAGAGGCAGAAGGGCACCTTGCGCTTCAGCGACGGCGTGCGGGCCACTCAGGGAGCGGACCGGCTGGCCTCGAAGAACCTCACGCTCTCCTTCGACGCCGAAACGCGCGACTTGACGCGGGCGATCGCCACCGGGCAGGTCGAGCTGCACACGAGCGGCGCGTCGGCGCTGCCGGGGGCCGGGCCGGGCGCGGGCAGCCAGACGGGGCCGCGCATCCTGCTCACGAAGCGTCTCGAGCTGCGCTACCGCCCGGACCGGACGCTGGAATCGGCCGGGGCCATCGGCAACGCCGATCTCACGCTATTGCCGGCGCCGCGCGAGCCGCGCGAAAAGCGGCGGCTCAAGGCCCATGCCCTGGACTTCGAATTCGATCCCCAGGGGCAGATCCAGCGGGCCCGCGGCCGGCAGGACGCGGTCTTCAGCATCGAGCCGCTGGTCAAGGGGCAGGGCGCACTGCAGACGGTCAAGGCCGACCGCTTCAAGGCCCGCATGGTGCCCGGCTCGAGCGAGCCCGAGGAGATCCTCTTCAACGGCCAGGTGTCCTTCGAGCGCGGCTCGCAGCGCGCCACCGCCGACACCGCGCGCTTCATCGGGGCCGAGCAGCTCCTGCGCCTCTCGGACGACCCGCGCGTCTTCGAGGACGGCAACGAGCTGAGCGCCTGGGGCATCGCGGTCGGCACCCGATCCGGAGACGTGCACGCGCGCCGCGACGTGCGCCACCTGCTGCGCGGTCGCAAGGGGGCCGGCGAGCCGGGCCTGCTGTCGGGCGGCGAGACACCGACCCAGATCACGGCGCGCGAAATGCGCTACGTCTCGAAGACGAAGACGGCGACCTACACCGACGAGGCGCTCTTGCGCTCGGGCAAGGACGAGATCCGGGCCCCCGTCCTCGTCATCGAAGAGGACGCCAAGGCGGGCCGCAAGCTCACGGCCAGCCCCGGCGCCGTGTCGCTGTTGCACCCGCAGGCGGCCGGCGCGGGCAAGCCGACGCTTGCGCCGGTGGAGGGGCGGGGCCAGGCCATGGTCTACGAGGAAGCGGCGGCTCGCATCGTCTACACCGGCGACGTGAGCCTGAAGCAGGGCGACATCGTCACCAAGGCGCCCGCGGCCACCGTGTCCCTGACCGCCGACGGCAAGGGAATCGAGAAGCTGGTGGCCGGCGAGCCGGTGGAGGTGCAGCAGGGCACGCGCCGCGCCACCGGCCGGCTCGCGGTGTACACGCCGGGCAACGAGACCATGCTCCTGACCGGAGACGAGGTGCAATTGCAGGACGGCCAACGCACCACGCGCGGGCGTTCTTTGACCTTCCACGTAGGCGACGATAGGATCCTCGTCGACGGCCGCGAAGAAGGACGCACCGAGACCATCTTGAAGAAGGAGCCGTCCCAGCCGTGAGCCTGCTCGAGGCGCGGGCGCTCACCAAATCCTACGGCCACCGCACCGTGGTCAAGCACGTGGACCTGCAGGTGCGCGAGGGCGAAGTGGTGGGCCTCTTGGGGCCCAACGGCGCCGGCAAGACCACGACCTTCTACATGGTCGTGGGCCTGACCCGGCCCGACAGCGGCCACGTCTTCCTCGGCGAGCGCGACATCACGGCGCTGCCCATGTACCAGCGGGCACGGGCCGGCATCGGCATCGGCTACCTGCCGCAGGAGGCCAGCGTCTTCCGCAAGCTCAGCGTGGAGGACAACGTGCTGGCGATCCTGGAGACGCTGGGATTGCCGCCCGCCGAGCAGCGCCAAAGGGCCCGGGCGCTCCTGGAGGAGCTGGGCATCGGGAGCCTGGCGCGCCAGCGCGCCGATACGCTCTCAGGAGGGGAGAGGCGGCGGCTCGAGATCGCCCGCGCCCTGACCACGACCCCGTCGTTCATACTGCTGGACGAGCCCTTCGCGGGCATCGACCCCATCGCGGTCTTGGAGATCCAGGCCATCATCGCGCACTTGAAGGCCCGCGGCATCGGCGTCCTGATCACGGACCACAACGTGCGCGAAACCTTGAAAATCACGGACCGGGCCTATATCCTCACCGGCGGCGAGGTGTTCCGCTCGGGAACGCCCGTCCTTCTCGCACACGACGAGGAAGTGCGCAGGGTGTACCTCGGCGAGGGCTTTCGACTCGATTCCGGCGAAGCAGGACCTTAGCCCGCGTGGCATTCCAGCAGAAGCTCGGACTTTCGGCGCGCCTCTCGCAGCGGCTGATCCTCACGCCCTCGCTGCAGCAGGCGATCAAGCTGCTTCCGCTCACCACCCTCGAGCTGGCCGAGGTGCTGGAGCAGGAGGTGATGGAGAACCCCCTGCTGGAGGAAGTGCCCGCCCAGGAGACGCAGGCCGAGGAGATCGCCACCCAGGAGGCGAAGGAGAAGGCCGAGCGCGACGACCCCTTGAAGGACATCGACGTCGACAAGTTCTTCGAGGACTACATGGACGACGGCGGCGGCTTCCGGCGCACGCGCAGCGAGATCCCCGAGGCGCCGCCCATCGAGAACACCCTCACCGAGTCGCCCGACCTCTACGACCACCTGACCTGGCAGCTGCACATGACCGTCTCCGACGAGCTCACGCTGGAGATCGGCGAGGCGATCATCAACAACCTCGACGAGGACGGGATGCTGCGCGCCTCGGTGGACGAGATCGCCAACATGGGACCCTACCCGGTGGCCGAGGTGGAACGGGCCCTGGCGGTGATCCAGGACCTCGACCCCCATGGCGTCGCGGCCCGGGATCTCAAGGAATCCCTGCGCCTGCAACTGCGCCACCTGGGCCTCGAAGGCTCGCCCACCGACCTGATGGTGCGCGACTGCCTGAAACAGCTCCAGACGCACCAGTACGGCGAGATCTCGAAGCAGATGGGCCTGTCTCCCGAGGAGGTGTCCCACCACCTGGAGGTGATCAAGCGCCTCGACCCGCGGCCGGGTCTCAAGTACAGCCCCGACCGCTCGACCTACATCGTCCCCGACGTGTTCGTGGTCAAGGAAGGCGACGACTACAAAGTCATCCTGAACGACGACAGCCTGCCCAAGCTGCGCATCAGCCCGACCTACAAGCGCATGCTCGACACCCGCGAGGCGGGTGCCGAGGAGACGCGCAACTACGTGAAGGACAAGCTGCGCAGTGCTTTGTGGCTGCTGAAGAGCGTCGACCAGCGCCAGCGCACGATCTTCAAGGTGGCCGAGTCGATCGTGAAGCACCAGCGGGGCTTCCTGGATCGCGGCATCGAGCACCTGCGGCCGCTGGTCTTGCGCGACGTGGCCACCGACATAGGCATGCACGAGTCCACGGTGTCGCGGGTGGTGGCCAACAAGTACTTGCACTCGCCGCGCGGCGTGTACGAGATGCGCTTCTTCTTCCACAGCGGGATCACCTCGTCCATGGGGGAGGCCATCAGCTCGGTCACGATCAAGGACCGGATCCGGAAGATGATCGAGGGTGAGGAGCCGCAGCGACCGCTCTCGGACTCGCAGATCGCCGAGACGCTGGAGCGCGAGGGCCTGCCCCTGGCCCGGCGCACGGTCGCCAAGTACAGGGAGGAGCTGCGCATCCCGCCGTCCAATCTGCGGAAGTCGGTCCACTGAACGGAGGTGCTCTCATGAGGATCGAGTTCACGGGACGTCACTCCGAGGTCGGGCCCGAGCTCCGGGCCCTGGCCGAGCGCAAGCTGAAGAAACTGCAGAAGGTGCTGCGCGGCATCAGCGACGTTCACGTGACCCTCGAGTCCGACAAGCACCGCCAGAAGGCCGAGGTCAGCGTGCGTTCGCCGCGCCTCACGCTGACGGCGGCCGAAGTCTCGAACGACGCCGGGGCGTCCCTGGCCACCGTCATCGACAAGCTGACGCGGCAGGCCCAGCGCCAGAAGGGCAGGCGGTTCGAGCGCAAGCGCCGCGCGCCGGCCCGGGCCACCGCGCTGTTCGGGGGCCTGCTGGGCCCGGAGCGCGAAGCGCGGCCCGGTCCGCGCGTGATCCGCAACCGTCGCCGCGCGGCCAGGGCCATGACGCTGGAGGAGGCCGTGCAGGAGGTCCGCGGCACGAGCGAGGGCGTCGTGGTTTTCCGCGACGCCTCCACGGAGCGGGTGAACGTCATCTACAAGCGGCGTGACGGCAACCTCGGGCTCATCGACGCGGAAGGCTAGCCGCCTTCCCAGCGTCCCCGTGGCGGCGCTCGTGGCCCGCGAGGCCGCGAGCCTGGGCCTGCGCCTGGTGGCCGGCCGGCGGGGCCTGCGCCGCGAGATCCTGCTGGCCCGGGTGCAGCGGCCGGGCCTGGCCCTGGCCGGCCACACGGCCTACATCCACTACGGCCGCGTGCAGATCGTGGGCGGCAGCGAGATCGGCTACCTTCGAACGCTTCTGCCGCGCCGGCGGGCGGCGGCGCTGCAGCGCGCCTGCCGCAAGCGCATCTCGTGCTTCATCGTCACCAAGGGACTCGAAGCGCCCGCCGAGCTCCGGCGCGTGACGGAGGCCCGCGGCATCCCACTGCTGGCCACGCGCATGGCCTCCACGGCCTTCATCAAGCAGCTGCAGGCGTTCCTCGACGAGCGCCTGGCGCCGCGGGTCCATCAGCACGCCGTGATGGTGGACGTGTTCGGCCTGGGCGTGCTGATCGCCGGCGAGAGCGGCATCGGCAAGTCCGAGTGCGCCCTCGACCTGGTGGACCGCGGCCACCGCCTGGTGGCCGACGACGTGGTGGAGATCAAGCGCGTGGGCGACGGCCTCTACGGCGCGGCGCCCGAGCTGACGCGCTACCACATGGAGCTGCGGGGCCTGGGCATACTCAACGTGAAGGACCTGTATGGCGTGTCCGCCATCCGGCTGTCCAAGCGCATCGAGCTGGTCGTGAAACTGGAGCGCTGGAAGGTGGGACGCCAGTACGATCGCCTGGGCCTGGGTACCGAGGGCGTGGAGATGCTGGGTGTCGATGTGCCGCAGGTCCGGATGCCCGTGGCGCCGGGCCGGAACCTGGCGCTCCTGGTGGAGGTCGCCTCCCGCAACCAGCTGCTGAAGGAGCGCGGCTACGACGCCGCGCGGCGCCTGGCCGAGCGGGTGGACGCACTGGTGGAGTCGGGAGCCGGCGGCAAGCGCGCGTGAAGGCCCGGGGCGAGCTCGTCGTCATCACCGGGCTGTCGGGCTCGGGCAAGAGCCACGTGCTGCGCGCGCTCGAGGACCTGGGCTGGTTCTGTGTCGACAACCTGCCGACCTCGCTGATCCCGCGCTTCGCCGAGCTGGTGCGGGACACCGACGAGCTGGCTCGGGCGGCGCTGGTGGTGGACGTGCGCGAGCCCGACTTCCTGTCGCGCTTCGCCGCGGTCTACCGGCAGGTCAAGGCGAAGAGCGGCGTGAAGGTCTCCCTGGTGTTCCTCGAGGCCGAGCCCAGGGTCCTGCTGAGACGGTTCAGCGAGACGCGCCGACCGCATCCGATGGCGGAGAACGAGCCCGTGGGCGAGGCGATCCGGGACGAGCGCGACGCGCTGCGCCCGATCCGCAAGGCGGCCGACCTGATCCTCGACACCTCCAGCTTCACCGTGCACGCGCTGCGCGACTACGTACGCGGGCGCTATGGCTTGGCGTCGGGCGCCCAGACCCTGATCACGGTGACGTCCTTCGGGTTCAAGTACGGCCTGCCCGCGGATGCCGACCTGGTGTTCGACGTGCGCTTCCTGCCCAACCCGAACTTCGTACCGCGGCTCAAGCGCCTGAGCGGCAACCACGCGGCGGTGGTGCGGTACATGCGGGCGCAGCCCGAGTTCCGCGCGTTCCTCGGTCGCCTGACTTCGTTCCTGAACTACCTGGTCCCGCGCTACCTGCGCGAGGGCAAGAGCTACCTGACCATCGCCGTCGGCTGCACGGGCGGACGGCACCGTTCGGTGATGATCGCGAACGCGCTGCGCGACCTTGTGTCGCGCAAGGGCCGCGAGGTGAAGGTGCGGCACCGGGACCTGGGACTGCAATGAGTCGGCGGCGGGCAGGGAGGTGGGCATGATCGGGATCGTCGTGGTGGGTCACGGCCAGGTGGCGGTGGAGCTGGTCAACGCCGCGCGGGCCATCGTGGGCGAGATTCAGGGCATCGCGGCCGTGTCGGTCGGCTGGAGCGACGAGATGAGCGACGCCCACGCCTCGGTGCGCCGGGCGGTGGAGCACGTCGGCGGGCCGCCGGTCCTGGTGCTCACCGACATGTTCGGAGGCACGCCCACCAACGTCAGCCTGCCGCTCCTGGGCGAGGGCGTGGAGATCGTCACGGGCGTGAACCTGCCTATGCTGATCAAGCTGGTGGGCCTGCGCGAGGGAGACCTGCTCGAGGTCGCGCGGGTCGTCCGCGACCAGGGCAAGGGCGCCATCTACGTGGCGAGCGAGCTGCTGGAGAAGAAGCCGGCGTGAGCACCCGCGAGGTGGAGATCCGCAACCGGCTGGGCCTGCACGCCCGAGCCGCGGCGCGCTTCGTCCACACCGCCGGCCGCTTCCGCAGCCGGGTCAGCGTGACCCGGGATGGGCGTACGATGGACGGCAAGTCGATCCTCGGCATCCTGCTCCTCGCCGCGGCGCGCGGCACGCGTCTCACCTTGAGCGCCGACGGGGCCGACGAAAGCGAGTGCCTGGCCGCCTTGGCGGCCCTCGTCGAGGGCGGCTTCGGGGAGGCGTGATGGAGCTCCAGGGTACGGGCGTCGCCCCCGGGATCGCGGTGGGCGAGGCCCTGCTGGTCGAGCGCGAGGCCGTCGCGGTGTTTCGGCTGCTGCTGCCACCCGAGCAGGTGGAGCCCGAGGTGCAACGGCTGCAGCGCGCCGTGGAGGCGGCCCAGGGCCAGCTCCAGGCCATCAAGGACCGCATATCGCGCGAGGTCGGCAGCCCCCACGCCTATATCTTCGACGCGCAGCTCCTGATGCTCGACGACCCGCTGCTGGTAGACCGCACCGTGGCCGTGATCCGGGAGGAGCACCTGAACGCGGCCTGGGCCCTGCGCGTCGTGACCGAGCAGCTTCACGAGCTGTTCGACGAGTTCGGCGACGCCTACCTCAAGGAGCGACGCACCGACCTCGACGACGTGCTGGGCCGACTGCAGCTCAACCTGGCCGGCGCCCAGGACGCGCCGTCCTTGTCGCGCCTGCCCCGGCCCCACGTCCTGGTCGCCCAGGACATCACGCCTTCCGAAGCGGGGGAGCTCGACTGGGCGAACGTGCTGGCGGTGGTGACGGACCAGGGGTCGCCGACCTCCCACACCGCCATCCTCGCGCGCTCGCGCGGCGTGCCCGCCGTGGTGGGCCTGAAGGACGCGACGCGGCGCATCCCCGCCGGCGCCCTGGTGGTCGTGGACGGCGAGCGGGGGCGCGTCGAGGTGGAGCCCTCGCAGCCGGCGCTGCTCGGCTACCGGCAGGCACAGGAACGTGCCGAGGTGGAGGAGCAGCGGCTCCTCGATACCCGCGAGCTTCCGGCCCTGACGCGGGACGGGGTCGCGCTGCGCCTGCTGGCCAATGCGGAGTTCCCCGAGGAAGCCCAAAGCAGCGCGCTGTACGGTGCCTGCGGCATCGGCCTGTTCCGCTCGGAGTACCTGCTGGGGCGCAAGCACTCCTGGCCCAGCGAGGAGCGCCAGTTCGAGGTGTACCGCGGCCTGCTGCTCGCGGTGCACCCGCACCCGGTCACGGTGCGCACCTGGGACGTGGGGCGCGAGGACCTGGCGCCGGGCGGGCCGTCGAGCCCCAACCCCGCCCTTGGCGAGCGCGGCCTGCGCCTGCTCACCCGCGATCCGGCGCCGTTCCTCCACCAGGTGCGGGCGCTGCTGCGCGCCGCGGTCCACGGCCCGATCCGCATCATGTTCCCGTTCGTGTCGGGGCCGCGCGACCTGCGGATCGCACGCGAGCTGATCGCGCGCGCCATCGAGAGCCTGCAGCGCGACGGGATCGAGCACCGGGTGGACGTGCCCCTGGGGGTCACGCTGGAGCTGCCGAGCGCCGTCCTCAGCGTCGACCTGATGGCCCCCCAGGCCGACTTCTTCAGCGTCGGCACCAACGACCTGATCCAGTACCTGCTGGCGGTGGACCGCGAAGACCCGCGCGTGGCGCCGCTCTACGAGCCGCTGCATCCGGCGGTGCTGCGCAGTCTCGCGCACATCGTGCGGGCCGCGGCCGAGGCGGGGCGCCCGCTGTCCGTGTGCGGCGAGATGGCCTCGGACCCGCTCCACGCACTGCTGCTGATCGGGCTCGGCGTGCGCGAGCTGAGCATGAGCCCGGCGTCGATCCCGCGGGTGAAGGCGGCGATCCGGGCGGTCGACGCCGGGCAGGCGCAAGAGGCGGCCGAAGCCTGCATGCGGCTGGCGACGGCGGTGGAGATCGAAGCACAACTGCGACGCCGCCTCGGCGTCGTCGCCGCGGCGAGCCTCGCGGTCTCGCCCTGATCCTCGAAGGAGCAACTGCCTTGTCCGAGACGCCCAGGAAAGTCGAGAAGCCGTGGGGATGGGAGCTGTGGTGGGCGCGCACCGACCGCTACGTCGGCAAGATCCTGCACGTGAAGCGCGGCGAGAGCCTGTCGCTGCAGTACCACAACGTGAAGGACGAGACGATCCTGATCCAGTCGGGCACCCTGTTGTTCGAGACGCGGCCGGCCGGGGACAAAGGCGAGCTGCAAAGGCACGAGCTGAAGCCGGGCGACGTCTTCCACATCACGCCAGGCACGCTGCATCGCATGACCGGCATCAGCGACTGCGACATCATCGAGGTCTCGACGCCGGAGCTCGAGGACGTGGTCCGCCTGGAGGATCGCTACGGGCGGGCCGGGACCAGCAAGCCCTAATACGCCTGGAGCTCGCGAATGGCGCGCAGGACGCCTTCGGTCTGGGGCAGGATCGCGTCCTCCAGGACCGGGCTGTAGCCCACGAAGGTGTCGAGGGCGCCCAGGCGCCTCACCGGCGCGTCGAGGTACTCGAACAGCTCGTCGCCGATGCGCGCCGCCAGCTCGGCCGCGTAGCCCCACGAGAGCGCGTCCTCCTGGGCCACGATGACGCGGCCGGTCTTGCGTACGCTGGCCGCCACGGCCTCCCAGTCGTAGGGCGACAGGCTGCGCAGGTCGATGACCTCCACGGAGAGGCCCTCTTCCTCGGCCCGGCGGGCCGCCACCAGCGAGCGCTGGACGAGAGCGCCGTAGGTGACGATGCTGACGTCGCTGCCCTCGCGGACACGGGCCGCCTTGCCGAAGGGAATCCGGTAGTCGGGCCCGGGGTAGAGGCCCTTGTTGTAGGTCTGCCGGTACAGGTGCTTGTGCTCCAGGAACAGCACCGGGTCGTCGCAGCGGATCGCGGTACGCAGCAGGCCGCTCGCATCCTGGGCATTCGAGGGGATCACGACCCGCAGGCCGGGGATGTGGGTGAACAGCACCTCGCCGCACTGGCTGTGGTAGACGGCGCCGCCCTGGAGGTAGCCGCCGAAGGTCACGCGGATCACCACGGGGCACTTGAAGGCGCCGTTGGAGCGCCAGCGGACGAGCGCGAGCTCGTTGCGGATCTGCATGTACGCCGGCCAGATGTAGTCGAAGAACTGGATCTCGACCACCGGCTTCAGGCCGCGGGTGGCGAGGCCGATGGCGCGGCCCACGATGTTGGCCTCGGCCAGCGGGGAGTTGTAGACGCGCTCGGACCCGAAGCGGCGCTGCAGGTTGTGGGTGACCTTGAACACGCCGCCCTTGCCCTTGACGGACTCGAGGTTCTGCTCGCGGCTGCAATCGGCCACGTCCTCGCCGAACACGACCACGCGCTTGTCCCGGGCCATCTCGTCGTGGAGGCAGGCGTTCAGCAGGTCCACGACGGTCTTCGGGTCGCCCGTGGGCTGGGCCGGGCTCGCGAAGGCCGGCCCCGTGGGGTCCACGTCGTGGGAGTAGACGTGGCGCGTCGCGCTCTGGGGCTCCGGCACGGCGGCGGCGCAGGCTCGGTCGGCCGCATCGGCGACCTCGCGGTCGATCTCCTCGCGCAGGCGCTGCAGCTCCTCCTCGCTGGCGACGCTCTCGGCCACGAGCGTGCGCGGGAAGGTGACGAGCGGGTCGCGGCGCGCCTCGGCCTCGCGCTCGCTCACAGGCCGATACAGCGCCTCGTCGTCGGACAGCGAGTGCGAGTAGGGGCGGATCACGCGCGCGTGGACGAGGGCCGGGCCGCGCCGCGCGCGGCACCAGGCCGCGGCCTCGCGCAGCACGGAGAGGCTGGCCAGGGGATCGCAGCCGTCCACCTCGCGCACCAGCAGGTCCGGGAACATGCGCACGAGCTTCGAGATGCTGCCGCCGGCCGTCTGCACCTCCACCGGGACCGAGATCGCGTAGCCGTTGTCCTCCACGAGGTACAGCACCGGGAGCTTGCGGTTGGAGGCGGTGTTGAGGCTCTCCCAGAACTCGCCCTGCGACGTGGTCCCGTCGCCCGTGGAACAGTAGACGACCTCGTCGGAGCGGAAGGCCAGCCCGTGGTCGTCGCCGGCGTGGCCCTTTCCGAGGTACACCCCCGCTTCGGCGCATCCCACGGCCTGCAGGAACTGCGTGCCGGTGGGGGAGGAGCGCGTGACGATGTTCCAGCGCTGGTGGCCCCAATGGGACGGCATCTGTCGGCCCCCCGAAGCGGGGTCGTCCTTGGCGCCGGTGGCCGCGAGCAGCATCTCGAGAGGCGTGACCCCGAGCTGCAGCATGAGGGCGCGGTCCCGGTAGTAGCCGTAGAACCAGTCGTGGGCGGGCTTGAGCGCGAGACCCGCGGCCACCAGGACGGCCTCGTGGCCGGCGCCGCTGATCTGGAAGAAGATCTTGTTCTGGCGCTTGAGCTGGATTTCCTTGTCGTCGATGCGCCGCGACAGGTACATCGTGCGGTAGATTCCGAGCAGGGTCTTCTGGTCGAGGCCCTGGAGCCTCGCGACCGACGGTGTCGCCAAGCGAGTGTTCCCTCCGGTGCTTAAGAACCCGGGGCATTCTACTGCAAGGCCCGCGGCGCTAGACTCCCAACATGAAGCGACTGTTTTTCCTCCTGATGCTCGCCGCCCCCTTCGCCCTGGCCGAGGAGCGCAGCTTCGATGTCGACACGGGCCAGAGCGTCCTGAGGGTTGAGGTGGGGCGCTCCGGCCTGTTCAGCTTCGCCGGCCACCGGCACGAGGTGCTGGCCTCGGGCTTCGAGGGTCGGGTGGTGGCGGTGCCGGAGGACGTGAGGCGCTCCTCGGTCGTGCTGAAATTCCCGGCTCTCGGGCTGCGGGTGAGCGGCAAGGGCGAGCCGGCGGAGGACGTGCCCAAGGTGCAGGCGAAGATGGAGGGGCCCGAGGTCCTGGACCTGGCCCGCTTCGCCGAGATCGTCTTCCGCTCCAGCGCGGTCGAGGGCCGCGAGGCCGCGGGCATCTGGAACCTGCGTGTCACCGGCGAGCTGAGCCTGCGGGGTTCCACGCGCAGCCTGGTACTGCCCATGCGCGTCACCCTGAGCGGCGAACGGCTGGAGGCCGCAGGCCAACTGGTCCTGAAGCAGACCGACTTCGGCATCAAGCCGATCTCGGTGGCCGGCGTCGTGAAGGTCAAGGACGAGCTGGGCCTCGACTACAAAATTGTCGGACGCCGCACCCCTTGAAGGCTTTTTTGTCGGCCGACGCTTTTCCCGCGTGACGAAGCACCGCGGCCACCTATAATCCCGCGGGTTTTTCGAAGGAAGGAGACAGGCATGGGCGAGTCGGGCCGGCTCTGGGCGATCCGCGAGGTCACGTCGCGCTGCATTCGGTCGTTGCCGGAGCTGGCGCAGGGGCTGCGTGTGGACGAGACCTTCGGATCCAACACTTTCGATTCCGACACCATGAAGCAGAAGCTCCCCAAGGCGACCTACGAGTCCCTGCAGGAGACGATCCGCCGGGGCAAGACCCTGGACCCGGCCATCGCCAGCGAGGTGGCCCACGCCGTGAAGGAATGGGCCCTGGAGAAGGGCGCCAGCCACTTCTGTCACTGGTTCCAGCCCCAGACGGGCCTGACGGCCGAGAAGCACGATGCCTTCCTGACCTTCGACGACGACGGCAAGCCGATGGAGCGCTTCAGCGGCTCGCAGCTCATCCAGAGCGAGCCCGACGCGTCGAGCTTCCCGTCGGGCGGCATGCGCACGACCTTCGAGGCGCGCGGCTACACGGCCTGGGATCCTTCGAGTCCGCTGTTCATCGTCGAGGGCCCGAACGGCAAGACCCTGTGCATCCCCTCGGTGTTCATCAGCTACCACGGCGACGCCCTCGACAACAAGACGCCGCTCTTGCGCTCGATGCAGGGGCTCTCGGAGCGGGCGCTCGCGATCCTGAGGCTGTTCGGCGACACGAGCTCGGTGCGCGTGGTGGCGACCATGGGTCCCGAGCAGGAGTACTTCCTGATCGACCGGGCCTTCTATACGTTGCGGCCGGACCTCGTGGCCTGTGGGCGCACCCTGATCGGAGCCAAGCCTCCCAAGGGCCAGGAGCTGGAGGACCACTACTTCGGGAGCATCAAGGACCGGATCCTGGCGTTCATGCAGGAGGCCGAGCACGAGCTGTACAAGATCGGCATCCCGATCAAGACGCGGCACAACGAGGTGGCGCCCAGCCAGTACGAGTCGGCGCCCATCTTCGAGGAGGCCAACGTGGCCTCGGATCACAACCAGATCGTGATGGAGACCATGAGCCGGGTGGCCCGGCGCCACAACCTCACGTGTCTGCTCCACGAGAAGCCGTTCGCCGGCGTCAACGGCAGCGGCAAGCACTGCAACTGGTCGATGATGGACTCCCAGGGCCGGAACCTGCTGGAGCCCGGAGCGACGCCTGAGCAGAACCTGGAGTTCCTGGTCTTCCTGACCGCCGTGCTGAAGGGCGTGCACCGGCGTGCGGGCCTGCTGCGGGCGGCCATCGCCAGCTCGGGCAACGACCACCGCCTGGGCGCCAACGAGGCCCCGCCGGCGATCATCTCGGTGTTCCTGGGCGAGCAGCTCACGCGGATCCTGGACGGCATCGAGCGGGGCGACCTGCAGGGCGCCGCCGGCATGGAGAAGATCGCGCTGGGGGTGCGCCAGCTCCCCGAGGTGGCGCGGGACAACACCGACCGCAACCGCACCTCGCCCTTCGCGTTCACCGGCAACAAGTTCGAGTTCCGCGCGGTGTCGTCGGCGGCGTCGATCTCGATCCCGGTCGCGTTCCTGAACGCCGCGGTGGCCGAGGCGCTGGGCGAGGCCGAGGCCGGGTTGAAGGCGCGCACCTCGCGCGGCATGAGCCTGGCCGACGCGGTGCTGGACCTGGTGCGCCAGATCGTCATCGAGACCAAGGCGATCCGCTTCGAGGGCAACAACTACGCCGCCGAGTGGGTGGACGAGGCGGCGCGGCGCGGCCTGCCCAACCTGCGGCGCACGCCCGAGGCCCTGGCCCAGCTCGTGAAGCCCGAGTCCGTCGACTTCTTCAAGCGCATGCGCGTCTTCTCCGAGGCCGAGTGCGAAGCGCGCTACCACGTGCGCATGGAGCGCTACGTGAAGGACATCGAGATCGAGGTCGAGGCGCTCAAGAACCTGGTCGCGACCCACGTGCTGCCGGCGGCGTATCGCCAGCATGCGCTGCTGTCGAGCGCGGGTGCGCGGCGCGCGATCTCCGTGGCCCTCGACCGGCTCGGCAGCCAGATGGACGACCTGATCGGGCGCATGGCCGACCTGCAGGCCGCGGCGGACAAGGCCGCGGGCGAGGCCGGGCTCGAGAAGAAGGCGACCATCCTGGCCGAGGAGGTGTTCCCCGGCATGGCGGCCGTTCGCGAAGTGTGCGACCGCATCGAGGAGAGCGTCTCCGACGAGTTCTGGACCCTCCCCAAGTACCGCGAGATGCTGCTGCTGATTTGACGGCTTCTCCGGCCAAGGCAACCGCAGAGGGCACAGAGTTCAACGTCGAGATCACAGAGAAGACTGGGTAGGCATCACCCAGAGTGCTCAGTGTTCTCTCCGTTCGTTCTCTGTACTCTCTGTGGCTTCCGTTTCCGCGTTCAGGCGAACAGCAGCCGGGCCAGGAAACGCGCGTCGAGGGCCGTTCGGGCCGGGACGAAGTCGCCCGCGATGCCGACCAGCCGGTCGGCGAGGTCGGGCCGGCGCTTGAGCTTGCGTGCCATGAGGTTGGCGAGGCCCGGCCAGCCCACGACGTGCTGCAGCAGGCGGTTCACCCGGAACTTGTCCCGGGTGGCCGCATGCCGTGCGGCGTCGTAGCGCAGGAGCGCGTCCGGATCGCCCGAGTCGAGGTACTGCTCGGAGAACGGAGCCGCGATCTCGGCCGTGCGCAGGGCGAGGGTCACGCCCTCGCCCGTGAAGGGGTCGAAGAAGCCGCCGGCGTCGCCCACCAGCAGCGCACCGGGAGCGAACAGGCGGCGCGCGACGATCGCGAGCGGGCCGATGGCGCGGGGCGGCTCGAGCAGGGAAGCAGCCGAGAGTCGGTGGAAAAGACGCGGCCAGCGGCGGAGGGCCCTGCGATAGAAACCCTCCAGGTCGCCCGCGGCCTCGCGCATCTCGTCCTGGTCCAGCACGAACGCCACGTTGGCGGCGCTGCTCGAGAGCGGTGCGATGCCGCAGTAGCCGCCGCCGCCCACGTGCATCTCGCCCAGCTCGCCCAGGCCGGCGACGCCCTCCCAGTAGCCGCGCACGGCGAACTTGCGCAGGCGGGCGTGCTCGTGGAGCAGGCCGAGATGGCGCGCCACTACGCTGCGGCGGCCGTCGGCGCCGACGGTCAGGCGCGCGCGAATGGTCCCGGGCCCGGCCGGGCCTTCGGCGACCACGCCGCGGACCTGGCCCTCCTCGAGCAGCAGGGCCGTGACGCGCCTCTCTTGCCGGATCTCGACGCCCGCCGCGGCAGCCGCCTCGACCAGCGACTGGTCGAGAGCATGGCGCCGCAGGGCGAACCCGGGGCGGGCGGAGCCTGTGTAGCGGCCCACGAACTGCGTGCCGTCAGGCGACGTAAGGGCCATGCCGCGCAGCGGCCAGGGCGCGAGGCGCTCCACCCGCTCGGCCGCGTCGAGTGCTGTCAGCAGGCGCCAAGCCTCGGGCGACACGCCCTCGCCGCAGACCTTGTCCCTCGGGAAGCGGGCTGCGTCGAGCAGCAGCACGTCACGGCCGCGCTGTCGCAGGAAGATCGAGATCGCGACGCCGGCCGGACCGGCGCCGACGACGACCGCGTCGCGGATGGCGGTCACAAGCGCTCGGCCACCGCCACCAGGCGGTAGGGGAAGCGTCGCGCGAGGCGCACCGACGGAATGCCCGCGTCGCGGAAGGCGGCGTGCAGCTCGTCGCGGGTGAAGGCGCGGCGGATGGACAGGAGGCCGTCCTCGACGCTCACCCGCGAGCGGAACAGCCAGCCGAAGGTCGCGCGGCCGAAGACGTAGGGCACGCGGGCGCGCCGCAGGTCGTTGACCACCAGGGCGCGACGCGCCAGCCCCCACAGCGCGGCCAGGACCTGGGCGACCTGGGCGCCGTCGAAGTGGTGCAGGAACAGGGACGCGGTGACGACGTCGAAGCTGCGCGGCGCGAAGGGCAGGTGCTGGACGTCGGCCACCACGGTCCGGACGCCGGGCGGCGCCTGTCGGACGTGGAGCAGCTTCAGGTCCACACCGACGGCCAGCAGCCGCGAGCCGAGCCGTTCCACGAGCAGGCCGGGCAGGTCCGCGGACCCGCAGCCGACGTCGAGCAGGCGCGGGTGCTTGGCATCGAGATACGGCAGGGTCGCCCGCAACAGGCTGCGCCGGCCGCCCAGCCAGCGGTTGACGAAGCGGAGGTCGGCCAGGCTGCCGAGAGCCGCGTGCTCGGGCACGCCCTCGTCGAGCTGTTCCGGATCCGTCGCGCGGCGGCTGAGGTCGATCACAGGAACTCCAGCAGCGCGAACTCCGCGCCGAACCCGGGGCCGAAGGCGCCCAAGACGCCCTTCTCGCCGGGGCGGACGTCCCCGTGGCGCAGGATCTCGTCGAGCACGAACAGCACGGTGACCGAGCTCATGTTCCCGTGCTGGGCCAGCACGGCTTCGGTGGGCGCCAGGTCGCGGGGGGCGAGGCCGAGTTGCTCGGCCATCACCTCGATGATGCGCTGGCCGCCGGGGTGGAGGATCCAGCGGCTGATGTCCTCGCGTCGGAGCCCGCGCGGCTCCAGGAAACCGCGGACGGCCGCGGTGACCTCGCGGCGCACGAAGGGCGCCAGCTCGCGATCCAGGACGATCTGCAGGCCCTGGTTGCGCAGATGGAAACCCATGAGGTGCGTGGTGCCGCCGAAGAAGACGCTGTGGGTGTCGGCCAGGCGGGCCAGGGCGCCCGGACCCGAGGCGCGTGCGTGTTCGCGGCCCACCAGGACGGCCGCGGCACCGCCGTCGCCGAAGATCGCGGTCGAGACGACGTTGGTGGCCGACGTGTCCCAGCGCTGGAAAGTGAGGCTCGAGAACTCCAGGGCCAGGACCAGGGCGGCCTTGCGCGGGTGAGCCGCCAGATGATCGGCCGCGCGCGCCAGGCCCACGACGCCGCCGGCGCAGCCGCTCTCGGTGATGGGAAGGCGCACGAGATCGGGACCGAGGCCCAGGGCGTCGGCGACGTAGGCGTCGACGGCCGGGATCATGAACCCGGTGCACGAGACGCTGACGATGAGGCCGATGTCCTGCGGCCGGAGCTGCGCGGCTTCGAGGGCACGCCGGGCCAGGTCGGCCCCGGCCCGGCAGGCGACCTCGCGGTACAAGTCGTTCTGCGTCTCGAAGTCGCCCGGGTGGAAGACGCGCTCGATGGGAACGACGCTCGCCCGGGCCTCGATGCCGGCGCGCATGTAGACGGACAGCAGGCGCTTGGCCTGGGGATCGCTGCTGGACTCGAGCCAGTCGCGGACCCAAGCGGTGACCGTCTCCTGGTCGTAGCGATACGGGGGAAGGAAGCGCTCGACCGCGAGCAGCGTGGCCATCGCGGTCGAGAGCTTACCGCGGCCTAGAACGGCACGTCGTCGTCGGTGACCTGGAAGTCGTCGGGCGGGGAGCCCGGCTCGGGCCCGGGACCGGAGGGGCCACGGCCTTCGCCGCCAGCGCCGGGACCCCCGGAGCCGCTGCCACCCCGGCCGCCCAGGAGCACGAGGCGCGAGCCGGGTCCGCTGACGCGGATCTTGGTCATGTACTTCTTGTTGCCTTCCTTGTCGGTCCACTCGTCGTAGCGGATGGAGCCCTCGATGTAGACCTGCTTGCCCTTCTGGCAGTAGTCGCGCACCACCTGGGCGGTCTTGCCGAAGACCTCGACCCGGTGCCACTCCGTGCGCTCCTGCTTCTGGCCGCCCTTGTCGGTCCACTGTTCGCTCGTGGCCAGCGAGAAGTTCGCCACCGGGTCGCCGGACTGCATGTAGCGGATCTCGGGGTCCTTGCCCAGGTTGCCGATCAGGATCACCTTGTTGACGCTCGCCATTTCCTCAGGTCCTTTCGTTCCTTATTGCGCGTTCAGCTTTTCCCTGGCCTTGCGGCCGGCCTCGGAGTTGGGGTACCGGTCCACGACGTAGCGATACTCCACGAGGGCCTGGCTGCGGCGCCCCAGGCGCTCCAGCGCCAGGCCCTTCTTGAACCGGGCGTCGGGCAGCTTGTCGCTGGAGGGGAAGTCCCGGAACAGGGTGTTCCAGGCCTCGACCGACTCCGCGTACTTCTGCTTCCCGTACAGGCATTCCCCGATCCAGTACTGCGCATTGTCGGAGAACTCGGTGTTGGGATAGGTCCGCAGGTACTCCTCGAACCCGCTGATCGCCAGGTCGTAGTTGCCGCGGGCGTAGTCGGCGTAGGCCTGGCTGTACAGCTCGCGGGGGGCAGGGGGAGGTCCGCTCGACGTCGGCGCCGGTGGCGCGCCGCCGAGGCTGGCGATGGCGGGCTGGGGCTCGCCGGGCGGCAGGCCCACGGGGGCGGCTGCCAATGCGCCGGCCTGCAGGCGCTCCTGGACCTCGCCCAGGCGATCCGTGATGTCCTTGAGCGCCAGGCGCAGCGCCTCGTCCTCGGTGCGCTTGCTCTGCTCGGCGCGCTTCACGATCGAGCCCTGCTCGGCCAGCGACTCGTTGAGCCGCTTGATCTCGGCGACATTCTGCTCGAGCAGCCGCTTCAGCTCCGCGACCTGGGCGGCCAGGTTGGCGATCTGGATCTGCAGCCGCTCGATGTCCTTGTTCGCGGCCCGGGCCGGCGCCGCGAGGGCGAGGAATACGACGAGCGTCGCGTATCGACGCATCACGAGGGAACCTCCTCAAGCGACGGGCGCTAGCGGCGCCCCGTCCGGCCATCTTATATCGCGGGTGCTTGGCCCCTAGCGGGACACCGCGAAGTGCGCGCGACGGTTGCGCGCCCACGCGGCCTCGGTGCTTCCCGTGTCGAGCGGCCGCTCCTTGCCGAAGCTGACCGTGGTCAGCATCGCGCCCTCGACGCCCAGGCTCACCAGGTAGTCGCGCGTCGCGCGGGCTCGCTGGTCGCCGAGGGCCAGGTTGTACTCGACGGTGCCGCGCTCGTCGCAGTGCCCCTCGACGGCGATGCGCAGGCTCCGGCGCGACTTCATCCACTGGGCGTGCCGCTCGAGCAGGCCGCGGGCGGCGTCGGTCAACTGCGCGGAGTCGTAGTCGAAGCGGACGTCCTCGAGAGGCCCGCCCTCGCCCGAGGGGTCGCTGAGGTCGCTGCTCGAAGCCATGTCGCTGTCCACGGGCTGGATGTCGGGACCTTCGCTCACCGGCTCGGGAGCGGGGCTGTAGGTCCCCGGCGCCGTGGACGTGCCGGCGCCCGGGCCTGTCGTGACCACGGGAGGCCGCTTTGGCCCACAAGCCGCGACCGCGACCAGCAGGAGGAGCAGGAATGCGCGCTTCATCGTCTAAGGCCCCCAATCGGGTTGGACGTTGTTTCCAGGCCCTGCCGAGAGCGTCGTCATCTGACGCGCCTCCCGGTCGGCCACGCTGAGCTGCCAGGTTCCGCTGCGGTTGCACGAGAACGCCAGGTGGCGTCCGTTGGGCGCCCACGTGGGGTACTCGCAACTGCCGCGGCCTTCCGTGATCTGCCGCACGTTGCGGCTGGCGAGATCGACCACCGCGATCTCGAAGCCGCCCTCGATGCGCGACGTATAGGCGACCTCGCTGTACTGCTTCGACGGGTTCCATGCGCAGCCGTCGTTGTAGTTGCCGAGGGTAGTCAGGCGCCGCACGTTCAGGCCCTCGTTGTCCATCACCCAGAGCTGGGGCACTCCGGTGCGGTTCGACGTGAACGCGATCTCGGCGCCGGTCGGGCTCCAGCACGGAGCCGTGTCGGACGCCGCGCTGTTGGTGAGGCGCCGGACGTCGGAGCCGTCGGCGTTGGCGGAGAAGATCTCCATGTTGCCGGCACGGTTGCTGGCGAACGCCACGCGCCTGCCGTCCGGGCTCCAGGCCGGAGCGAAGGCCTGGCTGGCCTTTTCGCCACTGGTGCGCTCGCCGGTGATGTTGCCGGCCGAGCGACCCAGGAAGATCTCGGCCAGGAAGATGAGGGGCGAGCGATCCGTGCGGTACGACACGTAGGCCAGGGCCTGGCCGTCGGGCCGCCACGCGGGCAGGATGTTGATCGAGTTGTTGACGGTCACCTGGCGCGGGTTGTAGCCGTCGTAGTCGACGATGAACAGCTCCTTGGCGATGCGTCCCTTGGAGGACGTGCGGTCCGAGGTGAACGCGATCCGCGTGCGCGCGACGCCCTTGTACGCCGTCAGGGTCATCACCTCGTCGGAGAGCTGGTGGGCGAACATGCGCGGGTTGTCGGCCTTGCCCGAGAAGCGCTTGGTGAGCATGGTCTGGCCGGTGTCCACGAACGACACGCGCGCGTCCACGTGCATCTCCGCTCCGACTACCTCCGCGCGCGTGATCACGAGGATCTTCGCGCCCACGGACTTCCAGTCTTCGAAGTTCGGGCTGTCGGGGTTGAGGGCCGGGATGGCGGCGAACAGGCTCTCGGGCACGAACTGGAAGAGTCCCTCGAACTTGAGGTCGTTGCGCAGCACCTGGGTGAAGGCGCGGCAGGCCTCGCGCGACGCATCGTCGGGCCGCTTCGGGATGCAATCGGGTATCGCAAAGCGCTGGACGCCCGTGGGGTCAAAGACGAGGGTACTTGGAGGCGCCTGGGTCTGGCCTTGCGCGGCGTTCGAAGCCAGCGCGATCGCCATGAACCATCCGACCACCATTGTTCTAGGAGCCCGGCTTGAAGATGCCCTGAATCGTGTACTGGGTAGTTCCATAGTTCTTGGGAAGGGGTCCGAATGGCGCGGCAGTGAGGATCGCACGCTGCGCAGCGCGATCGAGTAGCGCGATTCCGCACGACTGAACGACCTCGGGAGTGGTCACAGATCCATCGGCCGCAATGGTGAAGGACAACACGGCTGGCTGCGTCATTCCTGTCCGAATCTGCTGGGACCAGTTGATCCAGATCTTCCGTTGCACTCCCGCGAGGTACCAGTCGCCGAGAAGGTCGGTGCCGCCCGGCACTCCTGGCCCCGGCGGGCCGATCCCGATGCCCACGGGGTCGGTGCTCGTTCCGGTGCCCGTGGGTCCGCTGCTGGCGCGGGCCGGAGCGGGCGTGGGCGTCGGCTTCTTCTTCGACGCCTTCGCGTCCAGTTCGGGCAGGCCCTTCTTCGGCGGCGTCTTGGGCGGCTTCACGACCTGCGGCTTCACGGGCTCGGGCTCCGGAGGCTCGGGCGCCGCGGTGGGCGCGGGCTCGGGCTGCGCGGGCACCGGAGCCGGCGGCTCGACGCTGGGCGTGCCGCCGCCGCCGGGCGGAAGCGGCACCGCCATCCCGTCCATCACGTTGATGAGAGGCGCCCTCGGCGCCAGCAGCGCCGCGAGCAGGAAAGCGCCGACGAGGGCCAGGTGCGCCGTGACGGACAGCACCAGGCCGCCCGAGAAGCCGCGATCCACGGACTCACGCTCGACGAGCAACGTGGCGACCGGGTCGTTCACTTCTTCGCTTTCTCCTGCGGCAGGACGTAGACGAAGCCGATCTGTTCGACGCCCGCGCGCTTCAACACATCCACGACCTCGATCACCCTGCCATAGCGCAACTGTTCGTCGGCGCGGAGGTAGGCGACCTTTTGCGTGCGGCCCTCCATCATCCCCTTGATGGTGTCTTCGAGAAGTGGAAGCGCTATGGGCCGGTCGCCGACGTAGACGCGGCCGTCGGCGCTGACGGAGACCGACAGGCGCTCCTCCGGATCGTTCTGCGGCTGGTTCGCCACCGGCAGGGAGACGTCGATGCCTCGGCTCATCATGGGCGCCGTCACCATGAATACCAGAAGCAATACCAGGACCACGTCCACCAGGGGTGTGACGTTGATTTCGCCCAACACCCCGGTGGCGCGATGGGTGCGCAGGCCGCGGTAGAGCGCCGCCGCGCCGGAGCCGCCGTCCCGTCCGCCGCCCGCCTGCATCTAAGTGAAGTTACGCTCGACGATGTTGAGAAATTCCAGCGCGAAGTCGTCCATCATCGACGACATGACCTTGATGCGGCTGTTGTAGAAGTTGAAGAACACGGCCGCCGGGATCGCGGCAGCCAAGCCCGCAGCCGTCGTGATCAGTGCTTCCGAGATGCCGGGCGCGACCACCGCCAGGTTCGCGGAGCCCATGCGGCCGATGTCGCCGAAGGCGTTCATGATGCCCCACACGGTCCCGAACAACCCGATGAAGGGCGTGACGCTGGCCGTCGTCGCCAGGAAGGTAACGCGCCGCTCGAGGCGCGTAGACTCGCCGGTAGCCGCGCGCACCAGGGCCCGTGTCAGCGACTCGAGGCTCTTGACCGTGGGCTTGGCCGCGGCTGCGCCGCCCGGTCCCGCCGGGGCGCTGCGAACCTGCTGGTTCACCTCCAGGTAGCCCGCCTGGAAGACGCCGACCAGGGGGCTCGCCTTCAACTGCACGCAGACGGCGTTGACCTCGGAGAACTTGCTGCTCTTCCGGAACACCTGCAAGAACGTCTCGGACTGGCCGTAGGCGCGGCGGAGGGAAAGGCCTTTATAGATGATGATCGCCCACGACATCAGGGAGAAAACGACCAGCAAGAGCAGGACGCCTTTGGCGACTGGCCCGGTCTGACCGATCCAACTCGATATGCCCCCTCCGAATGCTCCTTGCGCCTGGATGAACGAAAAAGGCAAAGGTTGACCTCTCTAAATAGCGCTGCCAATTGAAGATGCCACAAGGGATTGGGGCTGTCAATGAAAAAGCCGGTATGTTATCCTCCGGCTCGCGCCGCAGGCGACATGATTAAGTGGCTCAAGATCAATAACATCGCCCTGATCCCGAGCGTCGAATTGGAGCTGGGACCGGGCTTGACCCTGCTTACAGGCGAGACCGGGGCCGGAAAGTCGATCCTGGTCGACGCCCTGGGCCTGCTTCTCGGCCAGCGAGCCTCCCCCGAACTGATCCGCAGCGGGGAGGACCAGGCCCTCGTCGAGGGGCTGTTCGAGAGCCCCGATGCCCAGCCGTTCCTCGAGGCCCACGGCCTGCCCGCCGACGACGAGATCGTGATTCGGCGCGAGATCCAGGCCTCCGGTAAGGGCCGCGCCACGGTCAACGGCGCCCTGGTTCCGGTCGCGGTCTTGCGCGAGTTGGGGGCGCTCCTGTGCACGATCCACGGCCAGCACGAGCCGCAGGGCCTGCTGGATCCCGATACCCACCTCGAGGTGCTCGACCGCCACGCGGGCGTGACGACCGAGGGCGTGGCGTCCCTGTTCGCACGGCTGCGTGCGATCGACCAGGAGCTGGAGGCGCTGCGCCGAGACCGCCGCGAATGGGAGCGCCGCCGCGAGATGCTCGAGTTCCAGGCCCGGGAGATCGAGGCGGCGCAACTGCAGCCCTCCGAGGTGGAGAGCCTCGAGCAGGAAAAGGCGGTCCAGGCCAACGCGGGCCGGCTCGCCACCCTGGCCGAGGAGGCCTACGCCCTCCTGTACGAAGACGAGGCCGCGGCCCTGGCGCGCCTGAAGCAGGTCTATAGGCGCGTCGAGGAGCTTGGGGGCATCGACGGGCGCTTCGAGGCCTACCGCGCCGGCAAGGGCGACGTGATGGCGCCCCTCGAAGACCTCGCGTTCTTCCTCCGCGACTACAAGGACGGGCTGCAGGTCAGCCCAGGCCGCCTCGACGAGATCGAGACGCGGCTGGCGCTCATCGAGCGGCTCAAGCGCAAGTACGGCGCCAGCGTCGAGGAGGTCGTGGCCTTCGGCCAGAAGTGCCGGGCGGATCTCGATGCGTCCGGGTCCGCCGAGGACCGCGAGGCCGCCCTCGGCCGGGAACGGGCCGAGGAGGCCGGGCGCTACTTCGCCGCCGCCCACGAGCTTTCGAAGAAACGCCGGACGGCGGCGAAGGACCTGCAGAAGCGCGTCGAGGCCGAGCTGTCGCAGTTGGCGATGGAGCGCACGCGCTTTCGGGTCCAGTTCGACCCGGACCTGCCGCCGGCCGACGCGGCGGACGCTTCCTCATGGAGCGAGCGGGGCCTGGAGGCGGGAGAGTTCCTGCTCTCGCCGAACCCCGGGGAAGAGCTGCGCCCATTGGCGCGGATCGTTTCGGGCGGCGAGCTGAGCCGCATCCTGCTTGCCTTGAATGCGGCGTCCGGTCTGGAAGCCGCCGGCAAGGCCCTGGTCTTCGACGAGGTGGACGCGGGCATCGGCGGCGGTGTCGCCGAGGTCGTGGGCCGCAAGCTGAAGAACATCTCCGGCCGCCACCAGGTGCTGTGCGTGACCCACCTGCCCCAGATCGCGTCGCTGGCCGACGCCCATTTCGCCGCGAGCAAGCGGTTGGAGAAGAACCGCACCGTCGCCCAGGTGCGCCGGCTGTCGAGCGAGGAGAGAATCGAGGAGGTCGCGCGCATGCTGGGTGGCGAGACCATCACCGACACCGCGCGGCGTCACGCGCGGGAGATGGTCAAGCAGGCGTTGCGCGCCTGAGCGCGATCATTCGATGAGCACGAAGAAAACCCGCTTTCACATCGAGACGTTCGGTTGCCAGATGAACGTCAACGACTCGGAGAAGGTGGCCGGGCTGCTGCTGGCCGACGGCCACCAGCGCGCCCACTCGGCGGCCGACGCGGACTTCGTTTTCATCAACACCTGCGCGGTTCGCGAGAAGGCCGCAGAGAAGCTCTACCACGCGGTCGGGCGCCTGCGGCGCCGCAAGCGGGACGACCCGGACCTGCGCCTCGGCGTGGGGGGCTGTGTCGCGCAGCTCGAGGGCCGCGAGGTCCTGGCCCGCGCGCCGGCCGTGGACCTGCTCGTGGGGACCCACAACGTCGCCAATGTGCCCGCGCTGCTCGAACAGTCCTTCCGGCAGCACACGCCGGTCGTGGACCTCGACAGGCACGCCGACGCGTTCGCCGTGCCCGACGAGGCCGTCGCCCACTCGAGCCGCGTGCGGGCGTTCGTCTCGGTGATGGAAGGCTGCAACCACGTCTGCAGCTTCTGCGTGGTGCCGCGGACCCGCGGTACCGAAGTCTGCCGGCCCGCCGCTGCCGTGGTCGCCGAGGTTCGGAGCCTGGTGGAGCGCGGCTACGCCGAGGTGATGCTGCTCGGCCAGACCGTCAACGCCTACCAGCACGACGGTGTCGACTTCGCAGGCCTGCTCGAGGCCGTTCACGAGGTCGCGGGCCTGCGCCGCCTGCGGTTCACCACCTCGCACCCGGGCCACATCGGCGAACGCCTGGCCCGAACACTGGGCCGCCTTCCGAAGCTCTGTCCCTACTTGCACTTGCCGTTCCAGTCGGGTTCGGATCGCATCCTGGCCGACATGCGGCGCGGCTATACGGCCGCGGAGTACATAGCGACGGCCGCTCTGCTTCGCGAGCACGTGCCCGGCCTGGCCCTGACGTCGGACATCATCGTGGGCTACCCCGGCGAAACGGAGCAGGATTTCGAGGCCACGGTCCATCTCGTCGATGCCGTCGGATTCGAAGGCCTCTTCGTGTTCCTGTATTCGCCCCGGCCAGGCACCACCGCCCTCCGGCTGGGCGACCCGGTTCCCGAAGCCGAGAAGAAGCGCCGCTTCCAGGTCCTGAACGCGACGCAACAGCGCCGGCAGGCGCAGCGGAACGCCGCTCGGGTCGGAACGCGGGAGGAAGTCCTCGTGGACAGCGTCGATGACGAAGGCGGGCTCGTAGGCCGCACACGGGACTTCCGCCTCGTCCACCTGGACGGTTCCCCCGAGTGGCTGGGGAGGGTCCTCGACGTCGCCATCGTGGGCTCGGGCCCCAACGCCCTCCGCGGCAGGGTCCCGGCAAACGACTCGTTGACTCTCCCTCCCGTGGTCCCTATATTCTGAACGGGCACGCAATGGCGATCCAGATGACGATCAAGGGGTTGTTGATCGACCCCATCACCAACATGCCCATCATCGTGCTCCGGGACCAGACGGGGGAGCGCGTGCTGCCGATCTGGGTCGGCGTGTTCGAGGCCAACGCGATCGCGCTCCAGATGGAGAACGTGGAGACGCCCCGGCCGATGACCCACGACCTGTTGCGCAACGTGATCTCCGACCTGCAGGCGCGGGTCGAGCGCATCGTGGTGTGCGACCTGCGCGAGAACACCTTCTACGCCGAGATCCACCTGCACAGCAGCGGCAAGCCGCTCACCGTGGACGCGCGGCCGTCCGACGCCATCGCCCTGGCTTTGCGCACGCGCTCGCCCATCTTCGTCGAGGAATCGGTGATCGAGGGTGCGTCCCACGTGGACTCCGGCACCGGTCCCAGCGACGTGGGCCGGCTGCGCAAGTGGCTCGAGGGCTTGGGCGACCAGGAGCTGGGCAAGTACAAGATGTGAGCCGTGTCGCCCAGCGACACACAAGTTCTTGACCCCCGTCCGCGCTTCTGACTAAGATCCGCCGTCCGATGTCGAGCACCCCTGGAAACACGCGTTGATCGTCATCGCCATCGCGAATCAAAAAGGCGGCGTCGGCAAGACCACGACTGCGATCAACCTCGCCGCGGCCCTCGCGATGCGCGGCCGCCGGACGCTCCTGATCGACCTCGACCCGCAGGCCAACTCCTCGATCACCTACGTGGAGGTGCGCTCGATCGAACGCTCCATGTACGACGTGATCAGCGACGGCATGGCCCTGCAGGAGATCATCGTGCCGTCGGGCCTGAAACACCTCGACATCGCCCCGTCACGCCTGTCTCTCGCGAAGCTCGAGGGCAAGCTGGTGGGCGAGCTCGACGCGCACTTCCGGCTCAAGGACAAGGTCGAGCCGCTGAAGGACACCTACGAGTTCGTGATCATCGACACGCCGCCGGCGCTCGGGCTGATCACGGTGAACGCGCTGGTGGCGGCGACGCACCTGCTGGTGCCGGTGCAGTCCAGCTACTTCGCGCTCGAAGGCACCGATGACCTGCTCGAGACCGTGGAGCGTATTCGCTCGCGGCCCAACCCCAACCTCAAGCTGCTGGGCGCCGTGATCACCTTGCACGACAAGCGCACGACCCTTGCGCGCGACGTACAGAAAGCCATCGGCGAGGTCTTCGGCGACCGCTTGTTCCAGACCACGATCAGCAAAAGCATCCGGCTGGAAGAGAGCCCCGCCCACAAGGAGTCGATTTTCACCTTCGCGCCGCAATCGAGCGGCGCCTACGAGTACTACCGGCTCTGCGAGGAGGTCATCGAACGTGTCTAGCGTCCGACGCTCCGGCCTGCCCGACGCCCTGCGCATGCGCCACGACACGCACTACGTCGACCAGCTCACACGGCCGAGCGGAGTCCCGTTCGGACGCCTCATCCCGATCGAAGACATCGACCCGAACCCCAACCAGCCGCGCCAGACCATGGGCGACCTCTCGGAGCTCGTCGCGTCGGTAAAGGAGAAGGGGATCCTGGAGCCGATCCTGGTGCGGCCGTCGGGATCGCGCTTCCAGATCATCGCCGGGGAGCGGCGGTTCCGCGCCGCGCAGGAAGTCGGCATCGCCGAGATCCCGTGCGTCGTTCGAGACACTTCCGACGCCGAGACGATGGAGCTGGCGCTGATCGAGAACCTGCAGCGCAAGGACCTGAGCGCCTTCGAGGAGGCCGACGCCCTCAGGATCCTGGCCGAAATGTACGACTACACCCACGAGAAGATGGCCGAGAAGCTGGGGAAGAGCCGGTCGTCGCTGACCGAGACGCTTTCCTTGACCGTGATGCCCGAGGAGGTCCGCCAGCTGTGTCGGCTGGCCGACATTGGCAGCAAGTCGTTGCTGCTCCAGATCGTTCGCCAGGGCTCGCCCCAGAAAATGGTGGCGATGATCGAGCGGCTCCAGAAGGAAGGCGCCACGCGCGAGGTCGCCCGACGCGCGGCGAAGCAGGAGAAGAAGCCGCAGCGCGGCCGGCCGAAGAACTACGTGTTCCGATTCCAGCCGAAGGAAAAGAACTTCGCGCTCGCGCTGCAGTTCAAGAAGGCGCAGGTGCCGCGCGAGGAAATCGTGCGGGTGCTGCAGTCGATCATCGAAGAGTTGACCCGCGAGGACGACTAGCGTTCTACGACGACCCGCGCTTCGAAGGCCGCCAGTGCGCGCTGCACGCCCCAGAGGACGTAAGCGACCGCGTAGGCGGCACCTGCGATCCGTGCGCGCGCCCAGAGCCAGTGGCCCGTCAACGCCAGGCACACGCAGAAGAGCGGCGCGACGATCTCGAGGTCCTTGTTGTAGCGCAGCAGGTTCGGCCCAGGCAAACCCGCGGAGCCAAGGTTCAGGAGGACGTACACCGACGCCCAGGCGAGAGCAAAGCGCGCAGCTTCAGCATCGGATCTTTCGATCAGCAAAAGAAAACCCATCGCGACCGCGAGTGCGAATGGACCGTAAAAGATCCAGAAGCGCCAGAGCGCCTTGCGCACCCCGCGCACCGGGTTCAGGTCCGCGCCGGTGAACGGGTCATCGTTGTCCCTCTCGACCTCCTCACCGGCCGCCAGGCGTGCCTTCTCCTGCTGCGCGATCCGCTCGAGCACGATCGCCTCGCCCTGCATCGGCACGCCGCGCTGCATGTCGACGAACACCGGAAGGTAGCGCCCGTAAAACATCGCCAGCGACAGGATCGCGCCTAGCGCACCCGCCGCGGCGAGGCCGATGTGCCGGCGCCACGACGCCCGGTCGAAGGCGAACTGGAGTGACAGAAGCACGGCGAACAGCAGGGCGAAGTTCACGATGGACTGCGTGTACGTGAGCATCGCCAGGCCGACGAGGGCCGCGAGACCGAGCACGACGCGAGGCCGGTCCAACTCGCGCCGGCGCCCGAGCAGGTAGAGGATGACCGCCGCGTCCATGAACTGGCCGGCCATGGCGGGGAAGTAGGCCAGCGACAGCCTCGTGGTGAAGAGGGGGAGCAGCGGCACGACGGCCGCTGATGCGAGTGCCAGGCGCGGCCCGAGTCCCAGGCGGCGGCCGATGCCGAAGACGAGCAGGGCGCTGGTCGCGTTCAGGCTGGCGGCGACCACCGACACGGCAACCTCGGGCACGTACCCAAGCCAGCGCACCAGCGGCCCGGCCAGGAGGTAGAAGGCCGGGGGATATGGAAAGGCGTACCAATGCCCCTGCTCGAGCTGCAGCCCGAGGCTGTAGCGGAACTGGTTGGTGGTGAAGTCGCGCATGAACTCGACGAAGCCCTGGCGCGCCAGCGCCCGCGCGAACACCGCGTGGATGCGCACGTCGGGATAGAAGAACTGCGGGTGCAGCAACAGGGCGAGACGGACCGCGAGACCCGCGAGCAGGACGACGGCCAGGGCGGGAGCCAGCCGCGAACCAAGGGACGTGGAGGGCGACCTCCACCGCAGCAGCATCAAGATGGCGACTGTCCCGGCGGCGACCGCCGCGTACGTCCCCATACCCTCGCGGAGCACGCGCTCGGCGGCGACCGCGTGCACGGCGGTGCCCGCGGCGATTGCCACGAGCGCGGAGATGCCGTGAGCCGCGCCGAGGCGGAAGGAGCCGAGCAGCCACGGAGCGAGAAGCGCGACCAGCGTCAGCGCGGCCGCACGCCAGCGCATCGACGCGAGTGGAGCCAGCCGCGACTCGCCGTCGTGCTCGATCTCGATCCAGTCGATCGCGACGCCGAGCGGCTGCGGGTTCTCGGACCGCGCCTGGATCGCGAGGCGAAACGGATCGAGTCCCTGAAGCCGTCCGAGCGGAACAGACTCGACGCGGTAAGGGATCGTCGGGTCCGCCTGGATCGAGAAATCGTGAACGGTCCGGTCCTCAACTATCAGTCTAACTTGTGCTGGCTCAACGAAATGGCGTCGCACTCGCGCGCGAAGTTGGAAACCGTCGCCGGACAGCCGGTAGGGCAGGACCACCGACGCGACGGTCGAGGTCCAGTGGAATCGCGTGCGCCCATCTCGTTCCCAGTCCTCGCGGAAGCCGCGGACGTAGTCGGCGTCGTTGGGGCCGAGGTCCACGACCAGCCGCCGGGCGAAGCGGGCGCCGAGGTCCGGAGCGACGGCTCCAGCCGCGGCGAACAGCACGACGAGGGCGGCGGCGCGGAGCCGCTCAGCTCCTGAGGACGGCGGCGTAGTAGTCGCAGATCCCGCTGCGCAGGATCTCCTCGCGCTCGATCGTCAGGGTCTCCGCGTACAGCTTGCGGTACTCCTCGGCCGGACGGATGTGCTCGCCGTTCTCGACGTTGTGGATCAGGTGGCCGATCAGGTTGAGCTTCGAGACGGCCGGGATGTCCTCGATGGCCAGCAAGCGCCCGCCTGGCACCAGCAGGCGCTTGCACTCCTTCAGCACCGCGCGGGTGTCGTCGTCCGACAGGTGGTGAAGCAGGCCGAAGATCAACACCTGGTCGAAGCGGCCGTCGGGCAGCTCGACCTTGCGCGCGTCGCCCACCACGAAGGTGCCGCGCCGGTGCCGGCGCGCGTGCTCGACGTAGCGCCGGTTCAGGTCGACGCCCACGTAGTCGTCGCCCGCGAACAGGTCGGCGAAGGCGCCGGGGCCGCAGGCCAGGTCGAGGCTGCGCAGGCCCTGTCCCAGGCTGAGGTCGCGGCGGATGCGCGCGCGGATCTCCTTGAAGTCGTTCTCGAGCAGGCTGCGGAAGAAGATGAACAGCACCGGGTGGTCGGAGACCTTCTCCACCACCGTCGCAAGCAGACCCATGGAAGCGATTTACTCGAAGTTGAGCGCCTGGATGGGATCCATCCGCGCGGCCTTCACGGCAGGATAGATGGAGCCCAGCAGGCCGCCGGCCAGGCCGAGGAAAGAGGCGATCAGCGCCCATTCGCGGGACAGCGTGACCGCCAGGGTTGGGAACAGCCTGGGCAGATACCAGGAGCCGAACACGGCCAGCAGCATGCCGACCACGACGCCCGCGGCGCAGATCAATGCACTCTCCGCGATCACCAGGCGCACCACGGTGGCCTGGCCCGCTCCGATCGCGCGCAGGATGCCGATCTCGCGGGTGCGCTCGATGATCGTGGTGTACATCGCGAGCAGCACGACCAAGAACGAGATCACGACCGCGATGCCGGTGAGCGCCTTCTTGAACTGCTCCAGGCCCACGGCGTTCTGCTGCATCGCCCTCGAGACCTGGGCCATGGGCGTGATCTTGTAGCCCTTGAAGCGCTCCTGCAGGCGCTGCGTGAGCTTGTCGGCTTCCAGGGCCGAAGCGCCCTTGATCAGGAAGAACGACGCCTTCTCGGGCGTCCCGATGGACTCCTGGATGTCGTCCAGCCGCGCGTACAGCCGCCCGCCGGCACCGGCGCGGCAGATCCCCGCCACCGTGAACTCGCGGTTCAGCATCGGCAGCAGCTCGCCCACCTTCACGCCCGTGGCGCTCGCGAGCACCGTGTCCATCACCAGCGTGTTGCGCTCCTCGAGGCCGCGCCCGGCCACGATGTCGAGCCCGCCCGAGATGCGCTGGAAGGACGGGTAGTCGATCGCCCACAGGTTGACCGCCCGCGACTCGCCCTTGATCTGTGAGACGTGCCAGTTGAGCACCGGCGTCACGTCGGTCACGCCGGCGACCTCCTGCATCAGGTCCACGAACTTCACGGGCATCACGGCGCTCGTGGCGCCCAGGATCAGGGAGGCGTCGGGCGGCTGGAACAGCACGTCAGCGCCGACGTTCTGCAGCCGGTTCGAGATGTCGCCCAGGGTGCCGTTGGCCATGCCCACCAGCAGCATCACCATGGCGACCTCCATGGCCACGGCGAACACGGACACCGCGGTGCGGGTCTTGCGGTGGGTGACGTTGGCTGCGGCGAGGTTGGCCATGGCGCGCTCGGTGCGTGTCCTCGAAAGCCCCAGAGCGTAACCGCGATGGCCGGCCCGACGCAACAAAGGTTGCGCGCCGGGGTTTCCTGCTATGATGCCCGCTCTTTCGCCGACATGAAGCTGAAGACCCGCATCCATCGAACCTTCAGGTTCGCCAGTAAGTTCGTTCGGGCGCTGCTGCACCGACACCACCCGGTCCTCGTCCACGTGATCCCCATGCGGCGCTGCAACCTCGCCTGCGGTTACTGCAACGAGTACGACGCGGTCTCCAAGCCGGTGCCGACGGAGGAGATGCTGGCGCGCATCGACAAGCTGGGCGAGCTGGGCACGGCGGTCGTCACCTTCAGCGGCGGCGAGCCCATGATGCATCCCGACCTCGACCGGCTGGTGGCCCACGGGCGCCGGCGCGGGATGATCGTCACCCTGATCACCAACGGCTACTACCTGTCGCCGGAGCGGATCCAGAAGCTCAACGAAGCGGGCCTCGACCACCTGCAGATCAGCGTGGACAACGTGGAGCCCGACCTCAGCTCGATGAAGAGCCTGCGCCTGCTCGAGCCGAAGTTGAAGTGGCTGGCCGAGCACTCGGACTTCACGGTGGCGCTCAACTCGGTGGTGGGCAGCGGCATCCGCAACCCCGAGGACGCGCTGATCGTGGCCGCCCGCGCCCGCGGGCTGGGCTTCATGACCTCGCTGGGCATCATCCACGACGGCCAGGGACAGTTGCGGCCGCTCTCGGGCCGCGAGATGAAGGTGTACGAGGCCCTGCGCTCCATGGGGCAGCGCAGCATCATCCGCTTCAACCACCTGTTCCAGGACAAGCTCGCCCGCGGCGAAGCCAACGATTGGAGCTGCCGCGCAGGCGCGCGTTACCTCTACGTGGACGAGCGGGGCGTCGTGAACTACTGCTCGCAGCAGCGCGGCCTGCCCGGGATCCCGCTGGAGCGCTACGGCCCCGAGGACATCCGCCGCGAGTACGACACGAAGAAGTCCTGCGCGGCCTACTGCACGGTGAATTGCGTCCAGCAGACCGCAATCCTGGACAATTGGCGCTCGCCCCAGAAGGCCCTGGCACTGCTTCCCCGCAAGCCAGCCTTCCTCGCGCCGCAGGCGTCCGCTCCCGTGCCGGCTCCCGAAGAGGACCAGGTCCTCGCCGGCTGACGCCGTGGCCCAGGACCTCCGCGCTCTCGTCACGGGCGCATCGGCGGGCATCGGCGCCGCCTTCGCGCGCAAGCTGCGCCAGCAGGGCCGTCGCCTCGTCGTCGTCGCGCGCCGCGAGGAACGCCTGCGAAAGCTCCAGCAGGAGCTGGGAGGCGCCGAGGCCGTGGCGGTGGTACCGGCGGACCTGGGAGCCGCCGAAGCCTGCCGCCACGTCTTCGTCGAAGTCGGGCGCCTCGGCATCGGAGTCGAGCTGCTGGTGAACAACGCGGGCCTCGGCCACACCGGCCGTTTTCACGAAGAGCCGTACGAGCGCCTGGTGGGCATGGTCGACGTGAACGCGCGGGCCATGGTCGCGCTCACGCGCCTGTTCCTGCCGGCCATGATCGAGCGCGCTTCGGGTGCCGTGATCAACGTCGCGTCCACCGCGGCGTTCCAGCCGGTTCCGTTCTTCGCCACGTATGCGGCGAGCAAGGCTTTCGCGGCGTCCTTCAGCGAGGCCCTGGCCGCCGAGGTGCGGGGGAGCGGGGTCCAGGTGCAGCTTTTGTGTCCCGGGCCCACCGAGACCGAGTTCTTCGAGGAGGCCGACCACGCCCGGGTGTGGGCGAACCGGCTGCCGCGGCTCGGGGCGGACGCGGTGGTCGAGGCGTCGCTGCGCGGCCTCGAGCGGCGGCGCGGGCGCGTGGTCGTCGGGCTAGCGAACCAGGTCCTGGCCCTGCTCGTCGGGCTCGGCCCGCGGGCGCTGGCGCGGGAAGTCGCGGCGCTGCTGTATCGGCCGCGCTGAATAATCGTAGTCGGGGCTTCACGCGAGCCCCTGTCGCTGGTATCATTTGCGGCTGATTCTGGCGCCCGGATTCGCGTGTCCGGCGGGCACGTCGGGCCTGTTGACTGAGAGGGAAGACTATGGAGGCGGCCCCGAAGAAGGAGGCCGGCAGCAAGCCGACTTTCGCCGAGTACGACTACAGCAACTTCTACTACGGCGCGGGCGACGACCCGATGAACCTGCTGGGTCCCTTCGCCTCGTGGTACGAGGAAGCCCTCCCCAACGGCTACTACCTCTACTCGGAGCCCGTGCACTCGGCGCCGACCTCCCGCGTCCGGGTCCAGGACCGCAAGACGGGCGAGGTCCGGGACCTGCTGAACCTGGCGTCCTACAACTACCTCGGCGTCTCCTACCGCGACGAGGTCAAGCAGGCCGCGATCGACGCCGTCCACAAGTACGGCCTGGGCGCGTCGGGCTCGCCGATCCTGTCGGGCACCTTCGACATCCACCAGGAGCTGGCCGCGGCCATGGCGTCGTTCAAGGACAAGCCCGCCGCGATCCTGTTCCCGACCGGCTACAGCGCCAACGTCGGCTTCATCTCGGCGCTGATGCGCGCCGGCGACAACATCATCCTCGACCAGTACTCCCACGCCTCCATCGTGGACGGCGCGATCCTCGCCAAGTCCAAGACCACGTTCTTCCGCCACAACAACCCCATGGACCTGGAGCGCAAGCTCCTGAAGTGCACGGGCAAGAAGCTGGTGGTGGTGGAGGGCGTCTACTCCATGGACGGCGACGTGTGCGCGCTGCCCGAGATCGTGGAGGTGGCAAAGCGCCATGGCGCTCGCATCCTGATCGACGAGGCGCACTCCACCTTCCTGTTCGGCCCCAACGGCCGGGGCGTGGCCGAGCACTTCGGCCTCGATGCCGAAGTGGACTTCCACCTGGGCACGTTCTCCAAGAGCCTCGGCGGCCAGGGCGGCTTCGTGTGCGGGTCCAAGGACCTGATCGACTACGTGAACGCCTTCGCGCGCTCGCGCTTCTTCTCCTGCAACCTGGCGCCTTCGGTGGCGGCCGGCCTGCTGGCGGGAGTGAAGATCGTCGAGGCCGAGCCGCAACTGCGCGCCAAGCTGTGGAGCAACGTCGCCTACCTGCGCCGGCGCTTCGTCGAGGAGGGTGTGGACATCGGCAAGTCCACCTCCCAGGTGATGCCGGTGCTGGTGAACAACGACGCCCGGGTGTTCGCGGTGGCCGAGAGGATCCAGGAGCGCGGCCTGTTCCTGCAGCCGGTGACCTACCCCGCGGTGCCGAAGCACAAGTCGCGGCTGCGCATCTCCGTCTCGGCCGCCCACAGCGAGGAAGACCTGGAGTTCGCCACGCGCGCCATCGCCTCGGTGCTGCGCGAGGAGGGCATCGTCAAGTGACCGACGGGAAGACCCGGTACGGCTACAAGAACGCCATCAGCGGCTTCTTCGAGTTCCCTACGGACAACGCGCGGCGCATCCTGCCCTCGCACCTCGAGCCGGTCGAGGTGCATCACGGCACCAGCATCTTCGCCATGACCGCCTTCGACTTCGACGAGAGCATGGTCGGCTCCTACGGCGAGGTGGTCATGGCCGTGATCGTGGCCCCCATCGTGAAGGCCGGCGAGCGCCTGCCCAAGTCGGCCATGTACCCATACCAGGTGGCGGTCACCTCCAAGGCCGCCCGCGACCACGCCATCGAGCGCTGGCACCTGCCGCACTGGATGGAGGACGTGGAACTCCAGTTCGTCGCCGACAAGGGCCGGCTGACCGCCAGGGTCCGGGCCGGCGGCGACCCGGTCGCCGAGCTGTCGATCAGCGACCATTCCTGGGCGCCCGTCTCGCACCTGTACCAGTCGTTCATGAAGGACGACAAGGGCGCCTTCCAGGCCAACATCCTGATGGAGGGCGGGCAGAGCGAGCACGAAGAGGAGCTGGGGAAGGTGGTGCTCTACGATCACCCCTTCAACAAGGACCTCGTGATCTCCGAGGTCTACGACGTGCCGTTCCGGGAGCTGTGGATGAAGGAGGGTCGCCAGACCTTCGATCCGCTCATCACGCTCCAGACCGTCTGAAGGACATCTTCGTCGTCTTCAACCCGCACTCCGGAAAAGGCCGCGGCGCCAGCTTCGTGGCGCCGGTGCTCGACGCGCTGGGCGGAGACGGACGCCAGGTGGCCCATGCCCTGACCACGCGGGCCGGGGAGGAGGGCGAGCTGGCCCTTCGCGCCGTCGCCGAGGGCTTCGGGACCATCGTGGCCGTGGGCGGCGACGGCACCTGGAGCAACGTCGGCAACGCGATCCTGCGCTCGGGAAAGCGCACCCGGCTCGGCCTGGTGCCGGGCGGCACCGGCTGCGACCTCGCGAAGTCCCTGGGCATCCCGCAGCGCGACGTGCGGGGCTGCGCGCGCATCGTGAAAGACGGCCACGTCAAGACCATCGACGTGGGCCGCGTCGAGGGCCGCCATTTCCTGAACATTGCCGGCTTCGGCTACGACGTGGCGGTGCTCGAGGACTCCTGGAGCGTGCGCTACCTCGAGGGCGACCTGCTGTACCTCTACTGCGCGGTGCGCCAACTCGGCTCCTTCCCGGGCTTCGGCTTGGAGCTGCAGCGCGACGCCGAGGCGCCGCGCCGGCGCGATCTCTTGATGCTGATCTTCGCCAACGCCCGCATCTTCGGCGGCGGCTTCAAGGTGGCACCCGACGCCGACCTGGAGGACGGCCAGCTCGACGCCATCGCGTTCGGCAACATGGGGTTCTGGGCGCGCGTCGGCATCATGCAGAAGCTGCGAGCCGGCACGCACCTGCGCTCGCCGCATCTCGAAGCCTGCCAGGGCCGCTCGTTCGTGCTGCGCTTCCCGGAGCCTCCGGCCTACGAGGTGGACGGGGAGTGGGCCCGCGCCCTCTCGAACGAGGTGCGCGTGGACGTGGTCCCGAAGGCCCTGGACGTCCTCGTGCCCGCGGGGGCCTGATGGGTTTCCTGCGCACGCTGCGCGGCGCCCTGGCTTTCATCGCCGCGCTCCTGTGGATGGGCGGGCCCTGTGCCGTCGTCCTGTATCCCTTCGTTCTGCCCGTGGGGTTGCTCCTGCGTGGCGACAAGCGGCGCGCCCTGGTCTCGTGGTTCATGCGCTTGGTGGTGAGGGGCCTGCTGTTCTTCTTCCGTCTCGGCGGCGCTCGCTTCCGCTGGAGCGACCGGATTCCCACCTCCGCCCCCTGCCTGGTCCTGATGAACCACCAGTCGCAGATCGACATCCTGATCGCGACCATGATGGGGGACCCGTACGTGCCGGTCTTCTCGCCCCGCGCGCGCTACGCCCACTGGTTCGTTCCCCTCATCGGCCCGACGATCCGCCTGCTCGAGTGCCCGATCGTGGACCCGAAGCGCGACGCCAGGGGCTCGATCGAGGCCATGCGGCGCGCCGGCCTCGACAATCGCCACGGCATCCTGATCTTTCCCGAGGGCCACCGCTCCCTCGACGGAGAAGTGCGTCCCTTCCGCACCGCGGGCACCGTCGCGTGCCTCGAGGCGCGCCGCGTCCCGGTCTACCTGGTCGTGACCGACGGCTATTGGAGAGGGCGGCGCCTCGTGGACTTCCTCGGCAACGTGCCGCTGCTCGACGGCCGGACCGACCTGCTCGGTCCCTTCGAGCCGCCGGCCGACGTGGCCGCGCTGCCGGCCTTCGTGGAGGACATGCGCCGGCGCATCGTGGAGCATCTGGCCGCGGCGCGCCGTCGCGAGGCGGCGTAAAGGCGACCATGTCGGCGCTCGACGTCGCACGGGAGACGCTCCGGCCGCGGGTGTTCCCGGCCACCCCGAGCGACCCGGAGGCCGTGACCCTCGCCGGGCAGGTTGCGGCCGCGGGTGGGGACGCCGTGCGCGCGGTGGTGTTCTTCGGGTCGCGCCGCAGCGGCGCGGCTTCGCGGGATCGCCATAGCGCCCACGACCTGTTCGTGCTGGTGCGCGACTATCGCGAGTTCTACCTGGGCCTGAAGGCGGCAGGGCAGCTGCGGCGCCGCGCGAGCCTCGTGGCCTGGCTCAACACCTGGCTGCCGCCGAACCAGGTGTCGTTCCGCGGCCAGGGCCAGGCCCAGGGCAAGCTGTCGATCGTCACGCCCGCGACGTTCCTGCGCGAGACGTCGCCGCTGCGGCGCGACCATTTCTGCGCCGGCCGCCTGTTCCAGCCCGCCGAGGTCGTCTTCGCCGCCGACGCCGAGGCGCGGGCCCTGGCTCTGGAGGGGCTGGCCCAGGCCCACGCCCTCACCCTGGGCTGGGCGCGCCCGTGGCTGCCCGAGCGTTTCGACGCGGCCGCCTTCACGCGGCGCATCCTCGAGGTCTCGCTGTCCCAGGAGATCCGACCGGAACCGAGCAGCCGCGCCGGCGTCCTTTGGGAGGCCCAGCGCGAGCACATGGTCGCGGTGTATGCGCGCCTGCTGGAGGCCTGGGCCGACGAGGGCGAGCTGCTCCGGGAGGCGGGCCAGTATCGCCTGCCGGCGCCGGTGCCGCCCCAGGAGCGCGCCTGGCTCTCGGGCTACTTCCGCCGCTCCAAAGCCCGCGCCACGGCGCGCTGGCTGAAGTACGTCCTCACCTTCGACCACTGGCTCGAGTACATCCGCCGCAAGGCCGAGCGCCACACCGGCCAGCAGATCGTCCTGTCGCCCCGCGAAGAGCGCTGGCCCCTGGTCTTCCTGTGGCCGCGCGTTTTCCGCTATCTTCGCGACAAGGATCGCCGCCCATGACGCCCTCGCTGCTCGCCCTCGTGTCCGCCCTGGGACTCGCCGCGGCCTCGATGGCGGCCTTCGCGCTGCTGGGCGGGCGCCGCGACCAGGACGCGCAGCAAAAGGGCGCCAGCTTCGCGATGGGCGTTGGCGACTTCTTCGTGCACTGGTTCATGTGGGTGATCAGGCCCATCGAGCGGCTGCTGCTCGGCCTTGGCGTCGGGCCCGACGCCATGAACCTGGGCGGCCTGGTGTGCGGCGCCGCCTCGGGCGTACTGATCGGCCTGGGCCATGTCGAGTGGGGTGGCTGGGCGATCGTGGCCGGCGGGATCTGCGACGTCCTCGACGGCCGCCTGGCACGGGCCAGGCGGCTCGTGTCGCCCTACGGCGCCTTCATCGACAGCACCCTCGACCGCTTCGTCGAGGTGTTCGCGTTCCTGGGCTTCGTCTTCTTCCTGCGCGACTTCGCCTGGGGCCCGCTGCTGGCCGCGGCGGCGATCACGGGCTCGCTGCTCGTGAGCTACACGCGGGCGCGGGGCGAGAGCGTCGGCGTCCTGTGCAAGGAGGGGCTGATGCAGCGGGCCGAGCGGCTGGTGCTGACCTGCCTCGCCTGCCTGTCCGACGCGCCGCTGTCGTCCGCCCTGGGTCAACCACGCGGGACCGTGATCCTCTGGACCGTCGGGCTGATCGCCGCCGGCACGTTCGTCACGGCCGCCCACCGCACACTGTGGATCTCGGCCCGACTGCGCGAGCGGACGCCCGGCGTCTGACCGGCCTTCGCGACCTCTAGCCTCGCAGCAGCTTCGACGTGGTGGTGGCCTGGCCGGCGTGGCGCTGGGCGTGCTCCGCGGCGTGGAAGATCAGCCCCAGGACCGTGCTCGGCAGCCGGTCGCGGCCGACGCAGCGCGCCTCGAGGAGCGACCCGCGCGGGGTGGCGGCGATCTGGGACAGGGCGCGGTCGAGGGCCGCGTCGAGCTCGGCCAGCAGCGTGGCCGCATCGGTATCGATGGCCTCGGTCTTCTCGCGGCCGAGGAACGCCTTCTGGGCCGCGTCCAGCGCGTCGCCGCGCGCGTAGGTCAGCAGACGAGCCGTGGCCCCGGCCACGTGTAGCAGGTGGAATGCCACGGAGGCCACGCCCTTCGGCCGGGCCCACAGTTGCTCGTTCGTGAGGCCCTCCGCCGCGCGCCTCAGGTCGGCGCGGGTCTGGACCAGCGCGTGAGCCGCGGGCAGGAGCCAGGGATCGACGCCGGGGACCGGTCCCGAGAGCCAGGCTTCGGCCATCAGTCCTTCCTCTTCTCCAGGATGGCCAGGACCTCGGCGCTGCGCTCACGGGCGCGTCGCGCCAGCGCGTCGGCCGCGTCCCGGGTGCGCGCCTTGAAGCCGCCGTCCTCGACGGGATCGAGGTTGGTGAGCACGTTGCGCCAGGCGCCCCAGATCCCGAGCTCGAGGCAGCGCGCCCCCACCTCGAGGTCGGACTTCGACGCGATGTTGCCGTGACGCGCCATCTCGACCAGCGCGTCCCAAGCCCGGTCGGCCGCGTGCATCGCCGAGAGCGGCACGCCGATGGACTTCTCGAGGCCCGCCCGCAAGGCGCCCTCGCGGGCGAGCCTCTGCTCCGAGCTGTCCTTGGGCAGGCCGAGAGCCGCCATGTACTCGTTGAAGGCGGCTGTGTCCGCGTCGATCATCGGGATCAGCTCCAGCATCGTCTGGTGGAGCGGCGGGATCAGCGTGCGGATCACCGCGTCCTTCGACTCGAACTTGCGCTTGCCATAGGTCATCCATCCGACCATGGCGCCCAGGGCCGCGCCCATGGCGGCGACCAGGGCCGAGGCCGATCCTCCTCCCGGCGCAGGCGTGCGCGAGCCGAGCAGTTCCACGAAACGCCGCACGCTCGAGGACGCGAGGGGCTCGATGCCGACGTCGGCGATCCGGTACTCGATGATGCGCTTCTCCGGCACGAACGGCTGGATCGCCGAGAGGCCCAGGCGCTCCACGGCCAGGCGGATCTTCTGCCGCTCGTCCACCATGAACAGGCCTTCGCGCCGGATGTAGTGCTCCGCCGCCAGGAGCAGGGCCGAGAGCGGGACGAGCCCCACGAGCTCGGAACCGGCCACCGCCAGCTTCAGCTTGCCGGCTTCCTCGACCACCGCCTCGAACGCCACGTGGGGCGGCGTGACCTTGAAGTCGTCGAGGTTCATCGACACCTGGGCCAGGCCGTACTCCTCGACCCACCAGCCGATCGCCTTCACGGCCGGCAGGCGGCCGGGCCGGTCGGGCCCGCGGCCCTGCTCGCGCAGGTCGAGGGCGATGCGATGGGCCTGCTCCTTCGTGCCCAGGACGTTGACGTTGTAGGCGATCAGGAAGTCGCGGGCGCCGGTCGCGGTGGCGCCCCAGGCGGGCACGAACTCGGCCGGGCCATAGTCGGGCTTCCACTCCGGCCGCCCGATGCGCCCTTTCAGGCCCTCGTACTCGCCGGCCCGGATCTGCTTCAGGCTCTTGCGGTGCGCCTGTTGCGCGGCCGCCTCGTAGAGGAAGACGGGAACGCCCAGCTCGGCGGCGAGCCTGCGGCCGAACTCCTGGCCGCACGCCACGCAGTCGTCGATGGAGACGCCCGAGACCGGCACGAAGGGGCACACGTCGAGGGCCCCCATGCGCGGGTGCTCGCCCTTGTGCCGGCGCATGTCGATGCGCCCATGGGCCACGCGGGCGGCGGCCAGGGCGCCCTCGACCACGGCCTGCGGCTCGCCGACGAAGGTGTAGACCGTTCGGTTCGTCGAGGCGCCGGGGTCCACGTCGAGCAGCGTGCAGCCGGCGCTGTTACGGACCGCGTCGGCGATCGCGTCGATCACCGCGCGGTCGCGGCCTTCGGAGAAGTTCGGCACGCACTCGACGATCTTTCTCATCGCTGCCTCGTGAGGGGGGACGATAGCATGGGGTAACATAGACCCCCTTGGAGAGACCCGGGGAATGACGCTGCTGGACCGCTTCCGCAAACGGCCGCGCTGGGAGAGCGAGGATCCGGCCGTGCGCGCCGAGGGCGTTCGCGAAGACCTGCCGGCCGACGAGCAGGAGATCCTGGGCCGGCTCGCCCGCGAGGATGCCGACGCGCGCGTGCGCAAGGCGGCGGTCAAGAAGGTCGTCCCGCTGGCCACGCTGGGCGTGGTCGCGGCGGGGGATGCCGACCCCGAGGTCCGCAGGGAAGCCGAGGAGCGCTTGATCGAGAACGCCGCGGGGCACGACGAAGCCCTGGGCCTCGCTGCGGTGGCCCTGCTCGGCGACGTGCGGCACGCCGTCCAGGCCGCCCGCACCTCGCCCCTGGCGACCGTTCGCCTGGCCGCGCTCGCACGCGTCAACGACGAACGCCAGGTCGCGGGCCTCGCCAAGCTCGCCGAGGATCCTGCGGTGCGGCGGGAAGCGCTGGCGCGGACGCGCTCGGGCGAGCTTTTGGCCGACATCGCGCTGAAGGGCGACCACAAGGACACCGCGGTGGCGGCGGTGGATCGTCTCGACGACCTGGCGCTGCTGACTACGGTCGTGGCGCGTGCCCGCCAGTCGGGCGCCAGCCGGCGCGCGCGCGTCCGGCTCGACTCGCTGCGGCCGAAGCCGGAGAAGGCGCTTGAGGTCGCGCCGGAGCCGGAGACGGCCGAGGCAATCGAGGCGGCGCCCCCTGCCGAGCCGCCGAGCGAAGAACCGCGTCCCGAGCCCAGCGTCGAGCTAGCGTCCGAGGCGCTGGCCGATGCCCAGGCCCAGCCCGCGGAGCCCCCGCCGGCGGCCGAAGCCACGCTCGCGGCTGCCGCTGCCGCAACCGCCCCGGTGGACCGCGAGGCCCACGAGCGCGAGCGCAAGGAGCGCCTGGCGCGGGCCGAGGCCCTGGCGGCGCGGCTCGAGGGACTGCTGGCGACCGGGAGCCTGGAGCTCCGCGACGCCGACCTCGCCCTGCGCTCCGTCCACACCGCCCACGAGGACCTGGCCCACGTGCCGGCGAAGCTCGCGCAGCGCGTGCGCACGGCGCGCGCCAGCCTCTTCGCCCGCACCCAGCCCCTGCGCGAGGCCGAGGACTGGACGCGCTGGTCGAACGCCGCGATCCAGGAGCAGCTCTGCGAGCGCATGGAGTCCCTGCTGGGCCGCGAGGACCTGGAGCGCGCCTCCCGCGAGTTCCACGAGTGCGACCAGCGCTGGGCCGAGGCGCGCCACGCCCCGCGCGACGAGGCCCCCGCGCTGCGCGCCCGCTACCAGGCCGCCCGCGCGAAGGTCAAGGCGCAGCTCGATGCCTTCTTCGCGAAGAAGCACGAAGGGGAAGCCGCGAACCTCAAACTCAAGGAAGACCTGGTGGCGCGCGCTACGGCACTGGGCCAGTCCAGCGACTGGGCCAAGACGGCGGCCGAGCTGCGTTCCCTGCAGGAGCAGTGGAAGAAGGTGGGCCCCGTGGCTCGCCGCCAGTCCGAGGAAGTCTGGAAGCGCTTCCGCGGTGCCTGCGACCTGTTCTTCACCCGCCAGAAGGAAGACCTCCGGAAGCGCAAGGACGAGTGGAAGGAGAACCTCGGCAAGAAGCAGGCCTTCATCGCCGCCGCCGAAGCGCTGGTGGACTCGACCGAATGGGACAAGGCCGCCGCCCAGGTCCGCAAGCTGCAGGCGGACTGGAAGTCCGTCGGCCCGGTGCGCCGCAACCAGTCCGAGGAAGTGTGGGCCCGCTTCAAGAAGGCCTGCGACGCGTTCTTCGACCGCTACAAGCGGCGCGACCAGGTCGCGGCCGAGGCCAAGCGTGCCGAGCGCGAAGCAATCTGCGTGGAGCTCGAGGCGCTCTTGCCCCCCGAGCCCGGCTCCGAGCCGCCCGCGGGCCTCGCCGAGAAGATCCAGGCGCTGCTCACACAGACCCGTCAGAAGCCCCTGCCGCCAGCGGACGAACAGGTCTTGGGCCAGCGTTTCCTGGACACACGCGGGCGCCTCATCGCCGCGTTTCCCCAGGCCTTCAAGGGTACCGAGCTGGATCCGGACACTACACGCACCCGCAAGGAGAAGCTCCTGGCGCAAGTCGAGGCGCTGGCGGTCAACGCCCCCGCGCCCGAGGAGCCCCTCAGCGGCGATGCGCTGGCGCGGCGCCTCATGGAGGCGCTCGCCACCAACACCATGGGCGGCGCCGCCGAGGCCGAGGCGAAGAAGCGCGCCGAACGCGAACAGGTCGAGCAGGCGCGGGCCGCGTGGCAGCGCCTGGGGCCGGTGCCGGGCGAGGAAGGCCAGCGGCTCGAAGAGCGCTTCGCGAAGGCCGTGGCGCGGTTCCCCGAGCCCCGCAAGGAGCGCAGCCGGGAGCGTCGCCCTCAATCGCGAGTCGGCGCCGGCACCGCCTAGCAGAGCGGCGCTCGCGATGACCGGACGCGAGGCGCTGGCGCGAGATCACGAACGCTGCCGCGACAGCTTCGCGGCCGCCCTCGACGCCGCCCATCCCGAACCCGGCGTCGGCTTCCCGTGCCCGTACCTGCCGGGACGCGAGGCGCGCCAGCTCACGGTGCTGCCGCAGCCGCTGCGGCCCGGCTCGTATCACGCACTGATGGACTTGAACTTCCGCCGCCTGGGCCGCGTGTTCTACAGGCCCGATTGCGAGGGCTGCGCCGAGTGCCGCATCCTGCGCCTGCCGGTGGACGCGCTGCGCCTCAACCGGTCGCAGCGGCGCTGCCGCCATCGCAACCGCGACGTCGCGCTCTTCATGGGCCGGCCCCAACCGAGCGAGGAGAAGTGGCGGCTGTACCGCCGCTATCTCGAGGCGCGCCACGACGGAGCCATGGACGGCTCGTGGGAGGAGTTCGCGGGCTTCCTGTACACGAGTGCCGTCGAAACGCGCGAGTTCGAATACCGCCTGGACGGCCGTCTCGTGGCCGTGTGCCTGATCGACTGCGAGCCTCTCGCCTGGAGCGCCGTCTACTGCTACTTCGATCCGGCCGAGCGGCGCCGCGCGCTGGGGGTGTTCAACGTCCTCACGCTGCTCGAGCAGTGCCGGACGCGCCGCGTGCCGTGGCTGTACCTCGGGTACTACGTAAACGGCAGCCGCGCCATGGCCTACAAGGCCGGCTTCCGGCCCAGCGAAGCGCTGGGTCCCGACGGGCGCTTCCACGCCCTGGGCGCGTGATCCTGGTGGTCGTGGTCCCTCCCGAGGAGGAGGGCCGGCGGCTGGAGTCGATCGTGGGAGACGGCCTCGCGGCACACCTGGGACGGCCCGTCCCTCGCTCCGTCGTGCGGCGGATCGTGATGGCCGGCGCGGTACGGCTTCAGGGACGACCCTTGCGCCGCCCCGGCCTGCCCATGCAGCCGGGCCGGCGCATCGAGATCGCGCTGGACCCGCGGCGGCTCGACGCGCGCGAGAGGGACACGCCGTTCACGCTGACGGCCCGCGAGGTGCTGTTCCGGGATGCCTGCCTGTTGGCCGTCGCGAAACCGCCGGGCTTGTCCAGCGTGCCCACCGCCGATCCCTCGCGTCCGTCGCTGGTGCGCGCGGTGGAGGAGTGGCTGAGCACCCTGGGCGAGAGCACCTACCTCGGCGTGCACCAGCGGCTCGACCGCGGCACCTCTGGCGTCGTGCTGTTCGCGCGCGACGAGCGGGCCAACGCCGGGCTCGCCGCCGCTTTCCAGGCGCACCGCGTCGAGAAGACCTACGCCGCCCTGACGTCGAGGCCGCGGCGGGCGGTGCCCGACCGCTTCGAGGTGGACTTGCCGGTCGGCGGCAAGCCGGCCCAGACCCGCTTCTCGGTCGTCGAGCGCTTGCCGGGCGGCCTGCGCGTGGAGGCGTGCCCACGCACCGGCCGCAAGCACCAGGTTCGCGTCCACCTGGCCGAAGCCGGGATCCCGATCCTGGGGGACACGCGCTACGGCGGAGCGGCCGCGGCTCCACGACCGATGCTTCACGCGGCCCGCCTGTCGCTCCTGCATCCGGTCTCGGGGGCGCCCTTGGGGATCGAATGCCCGCTGCCGGCCGACTTTAGAACGGCGCTCATGACACTCGGCGAGCGGGCTTCCCGCCGGCGCTGACGGGGGCCCCTCCGCGGCTCTGGCCTGCACGATGGAGCAGCGCACGGATCCCAGCCCCGACCGCGACTTCGCGGGCGGCCGCGCCGCCCTGGCGCTGCCCGCCGCCGAGCTAGCGCGGTTCGGACGCCTCGAGGCGCCAGGGGCCCGGACGCGTCGGCTTCTCCAGGGCCTTCCGGAGCGCGCGCAAGTAGTCGCGGCGCGGCCACTCGGTCGCGCCGAAGCGCGCCACGTGTTCGGTGTACACCTGCGAGTCGACGAGGTCGATGCCCCAGGCGGCGAGCTGGCGGACCAGGCTGACGAAAGCCGCCTTCGAGGCATCCGGCGCCTTGGCGAACATCGACTCGCCGAAGAACGCGCCGCCCAGGCAGACTCCGTAGAGGCCGCCGGCCAGGGCGCCGTCCATCCAGGCTTCGGCCGAGTGGGCGAAGCCGAGGCGATGCAGCTCGCAATACGCACGCCGCATGGCCGGCGTGATCCAGGTCGAGCGCTGTCCCGGCCGCCGGGTGCGCGCGCAGGCCTCGATCACGCGCTCGAAGGCCGTGTCGAGGCTCACGCGGTAGGTGCCCTTGCGCAGCGTCTTCTGGAGGCTCTTGGCCACGCGCAGCTCCCCGGTCCGGAGCACCATGCGCGGGTCGGGGGAGAACCACAGGATCGGCTCGCGCTCGTACCACGGGAAGATCCCGTGGCGATAGCCCAGCAGCAAGCGTTCGGGATCCAGGTCGCCGCCCACCGCCAGCAGGCCGCTCCGCTCGGCTTCCTCGACCGGCGGGAAGACGATGCGGCTGTCGAGTCGATAGACGGTCACACCCCGGCCGGAGCCGGCGGTGCGACCGCGGGCGCGTAGCTGAAGCGGAGGCGGTCCCCCTCGACGCCCAGGGTCACGGTGCCGCCGTGCTCGAGGGCGCCGAACAGGATCGCGTCGGTGAGCGGATCGCGGACCTCGCTCTGGATGATCCGCGACAGCGGCCGCGCGCCGAAAGTCGGGTCGTAGCCCTTGCGCGCCAGATAGGCGCGGGCTTCGGGCGACAGCGTGATCGCCACGCGCCGCTCGGCCAGTTGCGCCTCCAGCTCCAGGATGAACTTCTCGACGATCGTCTCCATGGTCTCGGGGCTCAGCGCGTCGAAGGTCACGATGGCGTCCAGTCGGTTGCGGAACTCCGGGTTGAACAGGCGCTCCAGGGCCTGCTTGCCCCGCGACTTGGCCTCGCGCGGGCGGTCCTGGGCGAAGCCGATGAACTTGGCGCTCATCTCCCGCGAGCCCGCGTTCGAGGTCATGATCAGGATCACCTGGCGGAAGTCGGCCTTGCGCCCGTTGTTGTCGGTCAGGGTGGCGTGGTCCATCACCTGCAGCAGGATGTTGAACAGGTCGGGGTGGGCCTTCTCGATCTCGTCGAGCAGCACCACGCTGTACGGGTGGTTGCGCACGGCGTCCACCAGCAGGCCACCCTGCTCGAAGCCGACGTAGCCCGGCGGCGCGCCGATCAGTCGCGCCACGGCGTGCTTCTCCATGAACTCCGACATGTCGAAGCGGTGGAACTCGTTGCCGAGGTGGCGGGCGAGCTGCTTCGCCAGCTCCGTCTTGCCCACGCCCGTGGGGCCGGTGAACAGGAAACAGCCCGCCGGGTGGTCGGGGTGGCCGAGCCCGGCCCGCGAGCGCTTGATGGCCCGCGCCACGGTGCGCACAGCCTCGGCCTGGCCGAACACCACGCGGCCCAGGGACTCCTCGAGGGTCCGTAGCCGCTCCTTCTCCGAGAGCGACGCCTGCTTCTCGGGGATGCGGGCCATGCGGGCGATGCTGCGCTCGATCTCCGCCACGTCGACGCTCGGCGTCGTGCCGGCCGCCGCGCGCAGCCGCACGGCCGCCCCCGTCTCGTCGATCACGTCCACCGCGCTGTCGGGCAAGCGGTATTCGCGCAGGTGGCGCTGGGCCAGCTTGACGGCAGCCTCCAGGGCGGCGTCGCTGAAGCTGACGGAGTGGTGGGCCTCATAGCGCGAACGCAGCCCCCCCAGGATCTTCAGCGTGTCCTCGAAGGACGGCTCGTCCACCGCGATCTTCTGCAGGCGGCGGAACAGGGCGCGGTCCTTCTCGATGTGCTTGTACTCCTCGAACGTTGTGGAGCCGATCAGGCGGACCTTGCCCTCGGTCAGCACGGGCTTCACGAGGTTGGCGAGGTCCATGGTGCCGCCGGTGGTGGCTCCGGCCCCGACCATGGTGTGCAGCTCGTCGATGAACAGGATCGCGCGCGGGCGCTTCTGGAGCGCTGCCATCAGCGCCTTGAAGCGCTCCTCGAAGTCGCCGCGGTAGCGCGTGCCGGCGAGCAGCGCGCCGCCGTCCAGGGCGAAGATCTCGGCGCCCTTCAGGATCTGCGGCACGTCCTCGGCCAGCAGGCGCTGGGCCAGGCCCTCCACGAGAGCGGTCTTGCCCACACCCGCCTCGCCGACGAAGACAGGGTTGTTCTTGCGCCGGCGGCACAGCACCTCCAGGGCGCGCTCGATCTCGGGCAGGCGTCCGATCAGGGGGTCGAGCTGGCCCTGCCGGGCGCGCTCGGTGAGGTTGCTGGCGTAGGCGGTCAGCGGGTCGGTTGCGGGCCGCGGCGCGTCCTCGTCCCCGACACCCGCCGGCGCCGGGCCGCCCTCGCGCGGGGCCTGGGGCACCTTGGACACGCCGTGGGAGATGAAGTTCAGGATGTCGAGCCGCGTCACGCCCTGGGCGCCCAGCAACTGGGCGGCCACGGACTTCGGCTGCTGCATCAAGGCCGCGAGCACGTCGCCGACCTTGGCCTCGTCGCGCCCGGCGCTCTGGACGTGGAGCACGGCGGCCTGCAGCACGCGGCGAAACGCCACGCTCTGGGCCGGCTCGGCGTCCTTGCCTCGGGGCAGCACCTCGGCCTCCTCCAGCAGCTTGCGCAGGTCGTTGCGCAGCCGTTCCAGGTCGACGCCGCAGGCGCGCAGGATCTCCTCGCCGCCGGGGTCGTTGGCCATGGCGTAGAGCAGGTGCTCGAGGGTCAGGTGGGAGTGGCGGCGGGCCAGGGCCTCGCGGTACGCCACGTTGAGCACCAGCTCCAGGGCGACGCTGAACATGAAGTCATTCTAGCGCGCGCCGGCCGCTACTCTTCCTCGTAGCTCGCACGCAAGGGGAAGCCCTGCTCGCGGGCGCGCTCGTGGACCTCGGAGACCTTGGTCTCCGCCACCTCGTGGGTGTAGACGCCGCACACGCCGTGGCCGCGGGTGTGGACGTTCATCATGATCCGGTGGGCCTCGGCGGGGGACTTGTGGAAGACACCCTCCAGCACCTCGACCACGAACTGCATGGTGGTGTAGTCGTCGTTGTGCAGGATCACGCGGAACAGCGGCGGCTTCTTCGTCTTCGGCCGGGTCTTCTCGAGGACCTCCTCGCCCGGCCGCCCCTGCTTCTCCGCCATGGGCCGATTCTAAGGCCGCCGTAGAATCCTCCCGTGAGCGACGCCCCGCTGCCCGAGCCAGAGGCTCCCAAGTACCAGGCGCTGCCGCGTTCCTCTCGCCGCGGCATCGGCCTGTGCCTGTCGGGCGGCGGCTACCGCGCGACGCTGTTTCACCTGGGGGCGCTGCGGCGGCTGAACGAGCTGGGCGTCCTGGCTCGCGCCGACTTCCGCAGCATCAGCTCGGTCTCGGGAGGCAGCATCGCCGCCGCGCACCTGGCCACGGTCCTGGCGACGCGCGTGGCCTGGCCCGCAACCGGCCCGATCGCAGCCGACGTCTGGGACCGCGAGGTCCGCGATCCGCTGCGCGCCTTCACGCGCCGCAACATCCGCACGGGGGCCATCGCGAAGCGCCTCTGGCCCTGGAACTGGTTCCGGAGCGCGACTGCGGTGGAGGCGATCGCGGCGACCTACGAAGACCTGACGCCGCTGCGGCTCGCCGCCATGCCCGAGCGGCCCGAGTTCGTGGTGTGCGCCACGGACATGGCCTTCGGCGTCAACTGGATCTTCACGCGCAGCCGCATGGGCGACTACCTGGCGGGCTACACGCGGCCGCCCGACGACTTCCCGCTGGCGCGAGCGGTGGCGGCCAGCGCGTGCTTCCCGCCGGTCTTCGACCCGCTGCCGATGCGCCTCCCACCGGGCACGCTGAAAGGCGGCACGGCGCCCGCGGGGCCCAAACGCGACGCCGCCCTGCTGGACCTGCGCCTGACCGACGGCGGCGACTACGACAACATGGGTCTGGAGCCGGTGTGGAAGAACCACGCGGTGGTCCTGGTCTCCGACGCCGGCGGGTTGTTCACCGCGGAGGGGGACAAGGGCATCTTCTGGCGCATCTCGCGCTACCAGGGGATCCAGGAGAGCCAGGCCCGCGGCCTGCGCAAGCGCTGGCTGATCTCGAGCTTCCTCACGGGCGCCCTCGAAGGCACCTACTGGGCCGTGTCCAGCGCGCGCTCCAGCTTTGGCCAGCAGGGCGGGTACTCGAAGGACTTCGCCCGCGACGTGATCGCCGAGGTGCGCACCGACCTCGACGTCTTCTCGGACGAAGAAGCCGCGGTGCTCGAAAACCACGGCTACCTGATGGCGGACGCCGCGCTCGTCCGCCACGTGCCCGACCTGGTGGCCGCCGCGCCGCCGCTGGGCGTCCCGCACCCCGCATTCTGCCCGCCCGCGTGCGACGAGGACCGCCTGCGCGAGATCCTCGCGGGCAGCGAGAAGCGGAAGCTCCTGGGCCGGCGCTGACCCGGTGCTACCAGCTCAGGTCGAACATGCAGGACGGGTCGCCGAGGCACTGGCACAGCACTTCGGTGCACAGGACCGGGCCCGGGACCTTCATCATCTCGAGCACGCCCTCGAAGTAGCCGCGGCCGCTGGCGCAGAAGACCACCGACGGGTTCGCGTAGCCCTCGATGCGCAGGCGGCCCGACTGCAGGCCGGCGCGCTCGTAGTGGGCCGTGCCGAAGTTCTGGAAGCGGCGGTGCAGCAGCACCTGCTGCTCGAAGAAACGGTGCGGCTCTTCCGCGGCGAAGGCCTTGTACACGCCCTGCAGGTTCGTCGTCGCCGAGTGGTGCCCGAGCGCGCGGTACACGTCGTCGCTCTTGCCGCCCACGACCGCGGCCAGGGCCGAGTCGAACTGGATCAACGCGTCGAGAGGCACCCAGTCCGTCGCCAGGGGAGCGCGCTCGATGTACTCGCGGAACCGAGGATCCACGCTTTGGCGCACGCGCTCCATGTCGGCGGCAGCCAGCCTGGCCCGTCCCCAGGCCAGGTGAGCCTGGAGCATGGTGCCCTTGACCGCCTCGGCGCTCGGAGTTTCCGCCGCCATGGGACAGCTTCGAGTATGCACCTTTCCCCGGGCGCGTCCAACCGCGCGCGGGCTCGGCTTATGGCCCTACGCGCTCGCCTTCACGCCCACGGGACACGAAACACCCGTCCCGCCGAGGCCGCAGTAGCCGCCCGGATTCTTCGCCAGGTACTGCTGGTGATAGTCCTCGGCGTAGTAGAACTCGGGCGCCGGGGCGATTTCGGTCGTGATGCGAGAGAAGCCCGCGGCGCTGAGCTCGCGTTGGAAGGCGTCCCGCGACGCCTCGGCGGCTGCTCGTTGCGCATCGCCGTGCCAGTAGATCGCCGACCGGTACTGGGTCCCGACGTCGTTGCCCTGGCGCATGCCCTGGGTCGGGTCGTGGCTCTCCCAGAAGACGCGCAGCAGGTCCTCGTACAAGACGAGCTTCGGGTCGAACGCCACGAGGACGACCTCGGCGTGCCCGGTCCGCCCCGAGCACACGTCGCGGTATGTGGGGTCGGGTGTCGTCCCGCCGGCGTATCCCACGGCGGTCGTGAAGACGCCGTCCTTCTGCCAGAACTTGCGCTCGGCGCCCCAGAAGCAGCCCATTCCGAAGACGGCGCTTTCGATCCCTGGCGGGAAGGGCGGCAGAAGCGGATTCCCGTTCACGAAGTGCCGCTCGGGCACGCGCATCTCAGACCTCGCTTGCGGGCGACGGGCCCACCAGTTTCAGGAAACGCTCGTCGCCGCGCAGGGATTGCCACTCGGGCTCGATGCGCGCCCTGGCGAGGCAGAAGGCGCGCCGCCGCGGGATCGCCTTCGCCAGGGACTCGAGCGCCGCGTCGCCCTCTCCGCGCAGGGCGTGTGCGGCCGCGGCGTAGTAGCGGGTGGACGGGTCGTCCGCGCCCACGCGCAGCCGCGCGTCGAATGCCGCGGTGGCGGCGTCCAGGGCGGAACGGGCTTCGTCCCCGCGCCCCAGGGCGACGAGCGCTGCCCCCAGGCGCATGTTCAGCTCGACGATCGACCGATTCCGGAGCGCGTGGTCGGCGTCGTCGAGGAAAGCCCGCTCTTTCTCGAGCTGCGCGACGGCGGCCTCGTGACGGTCCTGGAGCGCCAACAGGTGGGCGAGGCGCATGTAGCCGCCCACGATGCGCACGCCCTCCTGTCCCGAGAGCGACTGCTCCTGCAGCTCGATCGCGCGCACGGCGGCTTCCTCGCCGCGCGGGAACTCGCGCGCCAGGGCCAGGCAGTGGGCGAGCTGAAGCGCGTACCAGCCGCCCTGGGGATTGCGCGCTAGGGCGCGCTCCAGCCAGCTGGCGGCCTCGGCGAAGCGGCCGAGCCCGATGAACAGCGCGCGTCCCATGCTGGCCAGGGCGCCGGAATCCTCGGGGTCGAGCTCCAGCGAACGCCGGATCGCCTCGATGCCCTCCTGCTCCCGGCCGGTCAGCACCAGCTCGTTGCCCACCTCGCGCCAGGCCCGCAGGTGCCCCGGCCGCAGCTCGATGGCCTTCCGGAATGCCTGGAGCGCCGACTCGTGCAGTTCGGGGATGGCGAGGTACTCCGCCTTGTTCGACAGCGCCGAGCCCAGCTCCACCCAGGCCCGGGCGTAGCCGGGGTCGAGGCGCGTCGCGCGCTCGAACAGGAAGCTGGCGCGGTCGAGGGACTCGTGGCTCTCCTGGCGCTGGTTGATCATGCCCTTGGTGAAGGCCTCGTACGCCTCCAGAACCGGGGTCTCGTCGTCGCCGCCGCCGCTGCGCGCCAGGCTGACCCACAGCCCGGAGGTCAGCTCGCGCACGATGCGGTCCTGCAGCTCGAAGATCGCGTCGAGGCGGCCGTCGAGCTTCACGGTGCGCACGATCGCGCCGCTGCCCGACTCGAACAGGCGCGCCGTGACCCGGATCGCGTCGCCCGCGCGCTGGTAGCCGCCGCACAAGGCGAAGCGCGCGCCCAGCTCGCGGCTCACGCGGGCGGCCGCGGCGTCGTCCACGCTGCCGATGCCCAGGGCCCGCACGCGCTCGTTCACGCGCTCGCGGGAGACGACGCCCAGGCCCTCGACCGACTTGAGGTCCGCGGTCACGGTCTCGGCGATACCGCTGCCGATCCAGTCGTCCTCTCCGCTGCGCGTGATGTTGACGAGGTTGAACACCGCGACGCTGCCGCGATTCCCTGCGTCGGCCAGAACCGCCCCGCGCCGCACGGCGCCGAGGTCGGCGCACACGGCCCGCAGGTCGGCATAGCGGTCGTTGGGGTCGCGGGCCAGCATGCGCCGCACCACGGGCTCCAGGGACGCGGCCCGCGGGTCGTCGAAGCGCGACACCAGCGGGGGAGTGTCGGCGTGGAGCAGGCGGTCGAGCACCTCGACCGCGTTGCGCCCCGCGAAAGGCGACTGGCCCGACACCAGCTCGTACAGGATCACGCCGAGGGAGAACAGGTCGGCGCGGCCGTCCACTTCGCGGCCCAGGGCCTGCTCGGGCGCCATGTAGGCGAGGGTCCCGACGAGCGCGGGGTCGGACGCGCGGCCGCGGGTGCGCGTGGCCTCGATGTCGGCGGCCAGGACCGGGGCGGCCACGCCGAAGTCGAGCAGCTTCACGCGCCGGCCCTCGCCGAGCACCACGTTGGTGGGCTTCACGTCGCGGTGGACGAAGCCCTGGGCGTGGGCGGCGCCCAGGGCGTCGGCGATCTGCGTGACGATGTCGAGCACCGCATCGAGGTCAACGTCGTCGCGCTTCGCGAAGTCGGCGAGGGTCGGCCCCGCCACGTACTCCATGGCGAAGAAGCGCAGCGTGTCGCCCTCGCGCACCGTCTCGTCGATCTCGTAGATGGTCGCGATGCCGGGGTGGTTCAGGGCCGATGCCGCGCGCGCCTCGTTCCACAGCCGGTCGCAAGCGCCTTCGTCCTGGATGTCGCGGCGCAGCGTCTTCAGGGCGACCCGGCGGCGCAGGCGCGTGTCCTCGGCCAGGAACACCTCTCCCATGGCGCCCTGCCCCAGGCGGTCGAGGATGCGGTAGTGGGAGACGGTCTCGCCCGTCTCCAGCGTCGGCTGCGTGCTCATGTAAAGAGGGGGCGCTGCTCGGCGGGCAAGGCACCCTCGTGGGCCAGCAGCCAGCGCTTGCGCTCGAGGCCGCCGCCGTAGCCGACCATTGAGCCGTCGGCGCCGATCACGCGGTGGCAGGGGATCACGATCGCGATGGGGTTCTGGCCGTTCGCCAGGCCCACCGCCCGCACCGCCTTCGGGTCGCCCAGGCGCCGCGCCACGTCGCCATACGGGGCCGTGCGCCCGACCGGGATGCCCCGCAGCGCCTTCCACACCCGCGCCTGGAAGCGCGTGCCGCCGGGATCGACGGGCAGCGCTTCGATCGCCTTCAGGTCGCCGTCGAAGTAGCTCTCGAGGACCTTCGCGAAGGGGCTGCGGCGTACGTCGCTGAAGGCCGCATCGGGGAACCGGCGCAGCACCCCGAGGCGCGGGTCGCTGCGGCCCGCGTCGAACTCCAGGGCCACCAGCACGTCGTCGTGGCCGTAGAGGCTGATGCCGCCGATGGGCGTCTCCAGGCGGCAGACCTCGATCCGCGTCACGCGTCCAGCATACCCCCGCGGCGGTAAGATCCAGGTCCGCTCACGAACGGAGGATCCATGGTCGAACGCCGCGAGTTCCTGCGCACGAGTGCCCTGACGGGCGCGGCTATCGCCAGCGCACCGCTTTGGGCTCGGGCCGCGTCGGGTTTCGCCTTCGAAGAGGCGACCGTGGACGTGCTCCAGGAGCAGATGACGAAGGGCGCCCTCACGGCCCGGGCCTTGACCAGAGGCTACCTGGATCGCATCGCCGCCCTCGACCGCAGCGGCGCGATGCTGCGCTCGATCCTGGAGACCAACCCCGAGGCGCTGGCGATCGCGGAGGCGCTCGACAAGGAGCGCAAGGCGAAGGGCCCGCGCGGGCCGCTCCACGGCATCCCCGTCATCTTGAAGGACAACCTGGACACCCACGACAAGATGACCACGACCGCGGGCTCGCTGGCCCTCGAGGGGTCGATCCCGCCGCGGGACTCGTTCCTGGCCGAGCGCTTGCGCGCGGCCGGGGCGATCCTGCTGGGCAAGGCCAACATGAGCGAGTGGGCGAACATCCGCTCGAACCGGTCCTCCTCGGGCTGGAGCGCGCGCGGCGGCCAGTGCCGCAACCCGTACTCGCTCGACCGCAACCCGTGCGGCTCCAGCTCGGGCACCGGCAGCGCGGTGGCCGCCAGCCTGGTCGCGGTCGGCATCGGCACCGAGACCGACGGCTCGATCGTGTGCCCGGCCAACAACTGCGGCCTGGTCGGCATCAAGCCGACGCTCGGCCTCGTCAGCCGCGCCGGCATCATCCCCATCGCCCACAGCCAGGACACGGCGGGGCCGATGTGCCGCACGGTCCGCGACGCGGCGATCGTCCTCTCCGCCATGGCCGGCGTCGATCCCCGCGATGCCGACACGAAGGACGCGCGCCTCCACGCCGACTACACGCGCTTCCTCGACGCGGCGGGCCTGAAGGGCGCGCGCATCGGCGTCTATCGCAAGGCGTTCGGCTTCCACCCCGGTGTCGACCAGCGCATGGAGGACGCCCTCGCGGAACTGAAGCGCCAGGGGGCCGTGATCGTGGATCCCGCCGACATACCCCATGCAGGGGAGTACGACGACAGCGAGCTGCTGGTTCTGCTCTACGAGCTGAAGGCCGACCTCAACGCCTACCTCGCGAGCCTGGGCCCGGGCGCGCGGGTGAAGACCCTGGCCGACGTGATCCGCTTCAACGACGAAAACAAGGACCGCGAGATGCCCTACTTCGGCCAGGAGCTGTTCCTGAAAGCGCAGGAGCTGGGACCGCTGACAGAGAAGGAGTACCTCGAAGCCCTCGAGAAGAACCGCCGCCTCTCTCGCACCGAGGGCCTGGACGCCGTCATGGACCAGCACCAGCTCGACGCGGTCGTGGCGCCGACGGGCGGACCAGCCTGGGCCACCGACTGCGTCAACGGGGACCACTTCGGCGGCGGCAGCTCCACGGCGCCCGCGGTGGCGGGCTATCCGAACATCACGGTGCCCGCGGGCAGCGTGTTCGAGCTTCCGGTGGGCATCTCGTTCATGGGCCGTGCCTGGAGCGAGCCGGTGCTGCTGCGCCTGGCCTACGCCTACGAGCAGGCCACGAAGCATCGCAAGGCCCCCACCTTCCGCGGCAGCGTCATCTGAAGTAACCTTCAGGCGGGGGTCGTACCGAACCGAGGCGTCGGAGGAAAAAGCCCATGGCCATCCGCTTCACACTGAACGGAGCGGCAAGCTCCGTGGACGTCGATCCCAACACCCCGCTGCTCTGGGTGCTGCGGGACACGCTGAGCCTGACCGGGACCAAGTACGGCTGCGGCATGGCCCAATGCGGCGCCTGTACCGTCCACCTCGACGGCGAGGCCACGCGGACCTGCGTGCTGCCGGTGAGTGCTATCGAAGGCAAGAAGGTCACGACTATCGAGGGCCTGTCGAAAGACGGCTCGCACCCCGTGCAGCAGGCATGGATCGCCGAGCAAGTGCCGCAGTGCGGCTACTGCCAGTCGGGCATGATCATGACCGCGGCCGAGCTGCTGGCGCGCAAGCCCAAGCCCAGCGACGCCGACATCGACAGCGCCATCGGCGGCCACATCTGCCGCTGCGGCACGTACCCGAGGATCCGCAAGGCGATCCATCGCGCGGCCAAGGCAGGCCCAAGGTGAAGGGCCCGCTGCCGCGCAGGCGCCTGCGCTTCTCGCGGCGCTCGTTCCTGCAGGCCGGCGCCGCCACCGGCGCCGTGCTCGCCATCGGCTTCCGCTTCGACGACGCCCTGGCCCAGGCGCCCCCGCCCGAGAAGCCGGCGCCCAACCCCTTCGACGCCTGGATCAAGATCGGCAAGGACGGCGTCGTCACGCTGGTCATGGCCAAGTCGGAGATGGGGCAGGGCATCTTCACGGCGCTGCCGATGATCGTGGCCGACGAGCTGGACGTGGACTTCGCGAAGATCAAGATCCAGCAGGCCGCCACCAACGCGGCGTGGTACAACCACGGCACCGGCGGTAGCAGCAGCGTGCGCACCTCGTTCACGCCGCTGCGCCAGGTGGGTGCGGCCGCCCGCGCGATGCTGGTCGAGGCCGCGGCGGACCAGTGGAAGGTCGACCCGGCGACGCTGACGACGGAGAACGGCACGGTGATCGGGCCGGGCGGCAAGCAGCTCGCCTACGGCGCGCTCGTCGAAGCTGCGGCGAAGCTGCCCGTTCCCGACTTGAAGACCATCGCGCTCAAGGACCCGGCGAAGTTCAAGCTGATCGGCACGTCGGTGCCGCGCTACGACGTGCCCTCGAAGACGAATGGGACGGCCCAGTTCGGCGGCGACGTGCGCCTGCCAGGCATGCTCCACGCGGTGGTGGCGCGGCCACCGGTGTACGGCGGCAGCGTCAAGCGCTACGACGCCGCCAAGGCGAAGGCCGTGAAGGGCGTGAAGCAGATCGTGGAGCTGCCCAAGGTAGACACCGATGGCGCCTTCACGCGCGGCGGCATCGCGGTGGTGGCCGACTCCACCTACGCGGCGCTCCAGGGCCGCGAGGCCCTCGAGATCGAGTGGGAAGGCGGGCCCAACGCCGCGATCAGCAACGACTCGCTGCGCCGCGACTTCGAGGCGATGATCGCCAAGGGCGGGCTGGTGGTGCGCAACGACGGCGACGCCGACAAGCTGATCGCTGGCGACGCGAAAGCCCTGAAGGCTGTGTACGAGATCCCCTTCCAGGTCCACGCGCCGATGGAGCCGCTGAACGCCACGGCCCACGTGAAGCCCGACTCGGTCGAGGTATGGATGGGCTGCCAGGGCCCGCAGTGGCCGCAGGGTGTGATCGCGGGCGTGCTCGGCTACAAGCCCGAGCAGGTCAAGGTCCACACCACACTGCTGGGCGGCGCCTTCGGACGCCGCTACGCCTGCGACTTCGGCCTCGAGGCCGCGCAGATCTCGAAGGCCGCGAGCGCCCCGGTGCAGGTGCTGTGGACCCGCGAGGACGACACGCGCCACGGCTTCTACCGGCCGTTTTCGATCCACCACATGGCCGCGGCGCTCGACGCCAAGGGCGCGCCCAGCGCCTGGACGCACCGCATGGCGTCCACCGCGATCGCGACCTTCTGGGAGGCGCCCGACAAGGTCAAGCACGAGGAGAGCGAGATCGGCGGCGCCGTGAACCTGCCCTACGCGGTCCCCGCGATGCACATGGAGTACTCCCACGCGCCGCGGGGCTTCCCGACCATGTGGTGGCGCTCGGTGGAGCACTCCGGCAACGCGTTCGTCGTCGAGAGCTTCCTGGACGAGCTGGCCTCAGCGGCCAAGGCCGACCCGCTGGCGTACCGCTTGAAGCTGCTCTCGCCCCCGCGGCAGGTGAAGATTCCGCCCGAGGGCGACGGCTCGCCCCTCGACACCGCGCGGCTGTCGGCCGTGCTCGAGCTGGCGGCAGCCAAGGCCGGCTGGGGCAAGCCCCTGGCGCCTGGCCGCTTCCGCGGCATCGCCGGCCACTACTCCTTCGAGAGCTACGCCGCCCAGGTGGCCGAGGTGTCGGTGACGAAGGGCAAGGTGCGGGTGCACAAGGTCGTGTGCGCGGTGGACTGCGGCCGCGCCATCAGCCCCGACAACGTGAAGGCCCAGATGGAGAGCTGCATCGTCTACGGCCTCACCGCGACCCTGAAGAGCGCGATCACCGTGAAGGACGGCCGCATCGAGCAGGGCAATTTCCACGACTACGAGATGCTGCGCATCGACGAGTCGCCGGAGATCGAGGTGCACATCGTCCCCAGCGACCGGCCTCCCACGGGAACGGGAGAGCCGGGCCTGCCGCCCACGGCCCCCGCGGTCGCCAACGCCATCTTCGCCGCGACCGGCAAGCGCGTGCGCCGGCTGCCGATCAAGGAGAGCGATCTGGCCTAGTCCGCATCCCAGAGAACGGAAACCACAGAGGCACAGAGAACAACGGAGAGAACACAGAGGAGGTAAGGCTTTCGTATCCCAGCCTCCCTCTGTGTCCTCTCCGTTTTAGCCTCTGTGATCTCTGTGGTTGCCGTTGCCGTCACTTGTCCTGGATCTTGATGCGCTTGTGGAAGGGTCCGCCCTCCTCCACCCTGAAGCCCTCGGGGACCTGGAAGAGCGCCGCGTCGGGTTCGCCCTTCTGGATGCTGGTCAGCCTGTAGCTCGTCTCGCCCATGCGCGGATCCACGTGGCGGCTCATGACCACGGTCTGAAGCTCGTCGGAGAACCAGCGTTCGTGGACGACCTCGATCGGCCGGTCGTTGCCGATCTCGCCGGCCGCTATGGTGTGCGTGCTGCGCGACCCCTTGGCCGTCACGCCTTCGAGCGTCTGGCTCCCGAGGTCTTCCTTCTTGCCTGCGGGAAACTCCTTGACCTTCTTGCGCAGCTTGTGCATCTCACGCACGCCGGCCTGAGGCTCCGGTCCGGGCCCGCCGTGCCGCTCGAAGTGTGGCGGCGGCGGCAGCTTGCGCGCGACCTTCTCGTCCATCTCGAGCGCGTAGCCCGTCTTCGCCACCGGGTCGTGGATGAACACGAGCTTCGGGCCGCCGCCGGGCGCCAGCGGCCCCAGGGCCGCCATCGGCGTCTCGCGGCGCACGCGGCCCTCGCCGTCGCGCGCCACCGTGGACGCGGTCTTGCGGCTGATCCGGTTCCCGTCGGCGAGGGTCTGGACGACCTCCGTCACCGCCTCGGCCTGGTACGGGGCGCCCTTGACGGTCTTCAGCTCGAAGCCTTCCTCGGCCCCCAGGATCATGACGTGATCGCCGTGCGGACCTCCGGGGCCGGGCGGCAGCGGTCGAGTGAACATCCGAACCTCGTCGGGCCCGTCCTGCGCCAGCACCGGCAACGCCACCGCAAGCGCGGCCGCCCACATCAATCTCTTCATGGTCTCTCCTCGAGTCACTGGACGAACCGAATCCCGCGCGCGACGCCGTCGTTGCCCACCAGCAGCTCGGCCCGCACGGCGGCGCCGTCGCCGACTGCCAGGCTGCCCGTATAGCCGAGGCCCGCGAGGGCCGTGCGCGACATCTCCACCTGAACCACCTGGACCGCGTCCACGTCGTCGAAGCCGGTCGCGTAGGGGAGCGGAACGAACTCGGACTCCGCTTCGGCCTGTTCGGTCGCCACCGTTTCCGGGCCGCGCTGCAGCGCCGCGACGATCGCCACGGCCGCCGCCGCGGCGGCCATCCCCGCCCAGGCCCAGTCGCGCAGCGCCCGCAGCCCGGGGCCGCGGGCAATTGCGGGCGCCGCGTGGCGATCCCGGAAGGCCGCGAAAAGCGCGGTCTCGACTCGGTCGGGCGTCTCGCGGTCGCGATCAGCTTCGGCCGCGGCCAGTAGCAGCGCGTCGAGCTGCTTCTCGTTCACGGCTCACCCCCTGCGAGTCGCAGGGGCCCGGCCATCACAGGCGGCGGCGCGTCGTCGCGTAGCCGCGCGGCCAGCATGTCGCGGCCGCGGCTGAGACGCGAGCGCACCGTACCGGAGGCGCAGCCCAGCGCGGTCGCCGCGTCGTCGTAGCTCACGCCCTGCAGGCCGCACAGGACCAGGGCCTCGCGGTAGTGCTCGGGCAGCGACAGCACGGCGCGCCGCAGGCGGTCGAGGTCCTGCCGCTCCGCGAGCGCCGCGTGCGGATCGTCGGGGGCGATGGGATCGCCCCGATCCTCGGCCATGGGCAGGTAGGGCCGCTCGCTGCGCAGCCGGCGCAGCAGCTGGTTGCGCGCCACGCCGAAGAGCCAACCGCGGAAAGCCCCCCGGCTGGGCTCGTATCCCGCGGCGCCGTTCACCACCACCAGGAACGTCTCCTGCACCACGTCCTCGGCCAGGCTCTCGCGCCCGGTCATGCGCAAGGCGAACCGATAGATCGGGCCCTGCCAGGCCCGGAAGAGTGCCGTGAAGGCCGCTTCGTCGCCGCCGCGCAGGAGCAGGAGCAGGTGCTCATCGGTCACGACGCCGCGGCCTCGCGGTCGTACACGCGCTTGATGCTGACGGCGCCCTGCGGAGCGTCGAGGGTCGTAGAGATGGTCAGCTTGCCGGCTGCGTCCAGGCTCCAGGCTTCGCTGACCTTGGGACCGCGCTCGGACTTCGTCTCGACCAGCAGCCGCTGGCCGTCCCAGCGCGACTTCACCTCCACGGCGCCTGCCTCGGCCTTGTAGGTCTTGTTGTCGGCGTGCAGCGTGCGCAGCCGGCCGTCGTCTTCGAGCACCGCGATCTCGCCCGGCGTGTGGGTGACGGTCATGGCCTTGGGGCCCTCGATCAGCCCCCGCATCGACTCGGACCCGCCCGCTCCGCGGGGGCCGCGCGGGCCGCCGCCGCCGCTGGGAGGGCCGCCGGGCCGGCGCCCGGCCCCGGCCAGGCGCAGCTTCTCGCGCGCGTCCTCGCTCTCAGTCTCGTTCAAGCGATAGCGGCCCGAAAGATCCGGCGTCGAAGCCGGGGCCCCTTGCGAGGGGGCCCCGGCCTGCGGGGGGAAAAGGGCGAGCAGGCTCAAGGCCAGGGGAGCCAGCGACATCTGGACAGCCTCGATACCCACGCGCATGTCCTCCTCCTTGGCACTTCGCCGAAACGGGCGGCGGAGTTCCCGAAAATCGAGACGGCTCTAGAAGACCTTGCCGAGGATGCCCTTCAGCTTGCCCTTGGCGGCCTCGTCGGCAGCGGCCTTGGCCAGGCGCGCGGGGATGTCGGTCGCCGGCTTGGCGGTGGTCCCGCCGAGCTTGAATGCCAGCACCCCGTATCCGTCGCCCCGGTCCTTGAATGCCGCGCGGAGCTCCTTGACGGAGAGGCGGCCCAGGAGCTCGGCGCGCAGCGCCAGCTCCATCTCGTAGTCGAGGGCACCGGTCGCCAGGGCGAGGCTGCCCGTGCCGGTCACCTGCACGGGCTTGCCCTTGAGCGCGACGACGGGCGTCACCACGCGGCCCCCGCCCAGTCGAAACTCGACCCGGCATTCGTCCAGCTCCGGCCGCGCCAGCTCCGGGAGCTGCAGGGTCGTCGCGAGCAGCGAGAACAGCGCGGATCGCTCGACGCGGCAATCGCGGACGTCGGCGTGTCCCTGCCCGGTCGGCAGGCCGGCGCTGCCGCGCCTCTCGACGCGCGCTTCGGCGAAGAGGGTTCCCGCGAAGCCGCTGCTCGACAGCGCGCCCCGCAGGCGGGCGTCGCTGCGCATGCCCTCGGGGCCGGCATCCACGCTCGCGTTCACGGCGAGCCGGTCGAGACGCAGCAGCGCGGTCCGTGTCGCATCGCTCACCGTGAGGGTGCCATCCTCGATGCCGAAGCGTTCGAGCGTCACGCGCAAGGGGAGCGCCGCGGGCACAGCCGCCTTCGACCTGGCCGCGCCGCCCAGGCGCTCGTAGTTGAATATCCCGCGCGCGTCGGGGACGAGCGCCAGGTTGGGGCGGCGCAGCTCGAGGTTGTCGATCACCACGCGTCCCGCGAGCAGCGGCCACAGCCGGTGCTTCAGCACGATCGCGTCGGCAGTGAGCAGGTCGCCGCGCAGCGGTGCCGGGTTGCCGATCGCCGCGCCCTCCAGGCGCAGGCCGCTCAGCACGCCCAGCTCGAGACGCTCGACCCGGACGGTCGTCCCGAGGGCCGCGCCCGCCCGGCGCGTGAGGGAGTCCTTGAACTCTGGCGTGTCGAGACGGCGCAGCGCCAGGCCCCCCAGGAGACCCACGACGAGTCCCAGGAGGCCCAGCGCCAGCGCCAGGCGGAGCAGGGTCCGTTTCAGCGCAGCACGCGTTCCTGGGTCACGCGCACGCTGGCGCGGGAACCCGCCGGCAGCTCGATCTCCTTGCCCTTCGTCGCCAGCACGGCGCCGCCGCCTGCGGCGCCGCCGATCACCGCGCCCTTCTTGCCGCTGCCGCCGGTGACCTTGCCCAGGATGGCGCCCGCCACGGCGCTGCCGGCCACGATCGCCGCGTCGCGCTTGTGGGAGTCGCCGGCCTCGAAGTGCGGGCCGCCGGTGGCGATGTCGTAGCGCTTGCCGCGCACCACGATCTGGTCGAAGACCACGTCCACGCTCGCCTTGCCCTTTACGCGGCCCGACTCGCGGACGTCGGACACGCGGCCTTCGAGGAAGCTTCCGCCGGGCAGCACGACCGCGCCGTCGTCGTCCGTGGCGCTCTCGATACGCGCCACGACCCTGTCGCCGATCGCGCTGGTCTTGGAGGACAGGGCGTTCTCGAGCGTCAGCTCGAGGGTCGTGCCGGCCAGCACCACGATGGGCGGCGCAGGGGGCGGCGTGGGCCGCACGGGCGCCGGAGTCGCGGGCGGCGCGCGCTCCACGACAGAGACGGGCGCCGCGACAGGCGCCTCGGCTCGGGGAGCCGGCGCCTCCACGGGCCGCGTGCGCACAGGCGCTACCGCCAGGGGCGGCGCCTCAGGCTGCGGGGCGATCCGTGTGGGCTGCGCGCTCTCGGCGAGCTTCTGCTCCAGCTCGGCCACGCGGCGCTCGAGAGCTTCCTTCTCGGTCTCATCCGCACTCTTGGCCACCGTGCAACCCGTGGCCAGCGTCGCGACCATCATCATTGACGAGAACTTGCGAAACATCTCAGTTCCTCCTATGACGAGAGACAAGAGAGCAACTGCCGTGCCACGCGGAGGCGCGCTGGCACCACTTATCCGGCCTGGATCGAGTGGCTTACAGGCGGTGAGCCTGCTCACACGGGCCTACCGACCTCGCGAGGGGACGCGAGTGTCCGTTCACGGCCGGGGCTCGACGCGCCGCACCCAGCCGCCGCGCACCAGGTCCACGGTGCCCGAAACCGCCGCGGCCATGCCCCACACGCGGCCTTCGGCGGGCAGCCCCGCTCCGTCCCTGAGCATCGTCACGAGTTCGTCGGGGAGCGGGACCTCCGTGACCGGCCAGGCCCTCGGAATCCGCAGCGCTCGCACCCGGTCCTCGAAATCGACGAGGCGTCGCGGGGAGGCGAGCAGGACGATTCGCTCGCGCGCCGGCATGGGAATGCGGTGGACGACACCGGCGTCGAGCGGGTTCTGGAGCGGCGCGTCTGGAAGCGGAAATGCGAGGCGCGTGCCCCTCTCGGACTCGACGATGGCGTACAGGCTCAACGGAACCGAGGCGCGGATCTCGATCGCGCCGGCGAGGCTGCGGGCGACCACCGTGAACACGCCCTCGTAGCCCGGCCGCCCCACGCCCGGAGGCAGCCCCTCCGTCGCGAGGGGCTTCACGAAGGGATCGACACCTGGCGATCGTTCGGCGCGTGGCATCGTCGTGGACGGGGGCGGATTCGTGAGCGCCGATTCGGGCGGGGTGTTCCGTCCCTGCGGAGGATGCACGCTCGGCGCGGGGTCACGCCAGAGCGACGCGAGCGCGACCATCGCGATCGCCACGAGGCCGAGCATCCACGCGGCCCTTCGATCGGGCGGCTTCAGCGCGTGCTCGATCTCGCGGGTAGCCCTGGGGCGATCCTCAGGCCGCTCCGCGGTCGCGCGCGGCACCGGCCGCCCGATCTGATCGAGCAGCACGCCCAGGGCGAAGATGTCGGACGCCATGCTCGGCGGACGGCCCGCCAGCAGTTCCGGCGCGACGTACGCCCGCGTCCCACGCGGCGCGGCGCGGGACCGGTCGGCGTTCCAGCGGCCGAGGCCGAAGTCCGTGAGGACCACCCGGCCGTCGGGCTCGAGCATGACGTTGCGCGCGGACACGTCTCCGTGGACCAGGCCCGAACCGTGAACCGCACCGAGGGCGCGGCACAGGTCGATACCGATGCGCGTCGCCTCGCGCAGCGGGAGCGGGCCGTCGTCGTCGAGCGCCTCGGCCAGCGTGCGCCCGTGGAGCAGCTCCATGACGATGGCCGAGCGTTCGCCGCGCGTCTCCACGGCATGGACCGCCACCACGTTCGGGTGCCGGACCTGGGCCAGCAGGCGCGCCTCCGACAGGCTAGCCTCGGCCGTCAGGAACTTGAGCGCGACCTCGCGTTGGAGGCGCGTGTCCCACGCGCGGTACACGAGTCCAAAGCTCCCGGCGCCCAGGGGGACGAGCCGCTCGAAGTGTCCGAAGTCCTCCGGCTTGTGCGCGTAGGCCACGCGCGCCAGCAGCCGCAGGCCCTCGGCAGCGAGTCGATCCGCGTCCGAGAGCGACGCCGCTCCCCGCTCCCAGTCGAGCGCGCCGTCGGCGACCGCGGCTGCGAGGTCCAGGACGGGGTCGTCGTCAGCCATGCGACAGCTCCCGAGCCAGGCGCGCCACGGCACGGGCGACGGTCATGCGCGCCGCGTCGGCCGAGGGACGCCCCAGCAGGTCCGCGATCTCTTCGTAGGGCAAGCCAAGCTCGAGCCGCGCGAGGATCGCCGCGCGCTGCTCCTCGGGCAGGCGCGCCAGGCCCGCCTCGTAGCGCGCGAGGGACTCCCGGCCGAGGATCTGCTCCAGCGGCGACGGCTCCGAGTCCGCCGGCTCGGCCGCCGTATCCAGGGCCGCTTGAGGACGCCGCGCGGCCTGGCGCACGGCATCGCACGCGCCGTTCACGACGGCCTGACGCATGTAGGCGAGCAACGAACCTCCGTCCTGGATGGCCGTGAGCGGAAGCTGGCGGACGGTCCGGGTGACCGTTTCCTGGACCAAGTCGTCGGTGTCGGCGTGGCGGCGCGCCCAGCGGGGAAGGCGGCCATGCGCGAAGCGCTGCAGCAGCGGCAGGTACCGGCGCAACAGTGCGTCGAGCGCCTCGCCATCCTGGGCCCGAGCCCGCCCGAGCAGCTCGGACGTCGACTCGCGCGGCGTGCTCACTGCAGGCGATTCTACCTGCGTCACGGGTGCAGGGGCCGCACCACCTCGCGCTTCTGCACCGGACCGAGGCCGGGGTCGATTTCCTGCTCGAAGGTCACGCCCCCCAGGTGGACCGAGAGGAGCGTGCCGTCGCACAGCCGCGCGCCCGCCCGAGCGAAGTGAGACCGGCCGTCGGGCGCGGCGAACATCGCGAGCGCCCCTTCGGAGGTTCGGACGACACCGCGCAGGGCCAGCTCCTGGATGCGGAGTCCTTCGAGGCCTTCGCCGGGGCAGGCCGTCACGAACTGGGCGAACGCCCCGGGTCGAAGGAAGGGATCCCTGCGCCCGCCGGGCCGGTAGGTGGGCGGACCATCCTCGGCATCCAGGGTCAGACTCACGTCCAGCAAGAGCATTGGCAGCATCTTCTGCCTCCTTGCTGGATGGAACGACGCAGGAATCCAAACCGAACGCGGCGATAATCCGCCGCGGTGATCGACCGCAAAGGCCGCATCGCGATCGTGGGCGCCGGGCCGGGCGGCCTGTGCGCGGCGCGCTGGCTGCACGACCAGGGGATCGCGTTCGACCTGCTGGAGCGGAACCCCGACGTGGGCGGGATCTGGGACATCGCGTTCCCCAACTCGCCGATGTACGAGTCCGCGCACTTCATCTCGTCGCGGACGCTCTCGGGCTTCCGCGACTTCCCGATGCCCGCGGACTATCCCGACTACCCGGGCCATCGCCAGGTGCTCGCCTACCTGCGGGCGTACGCGGAGAAGTACGGCCTGCGAACGAGGGCCGAGTGCGGGGTCGAGGTCACGCAGGCGCGCCCCGACGGCGACGCGTGGACGCTGGAGCTGGCGACGGGGGAGCGAAGGCGTTACGCGGGCCTCGTCTCCGCCGTCGGGCTGCAGTGGACACCGAAGACGCCCGAGATCCCCGGCCGCTTCGACGGCCAGGCGTACCACGCGAACGCGTACCGATCGGCGCGCCAGGTCGCGGGCAAGCGCGTGCTGGTCGTGGGCGCGGGGAACTCCGGGTGCGACATCGCCGTGGACGCGTCGTCCTCGGCGGCCGCCACGTTCCTCAGCCTGCGCCGCGGGTACTGGATCGTCCCCAAGCACGTGTTCGGCGTGCCCGCCGACGTGTTCGGGCACAGCGGCCCGCAGCTTCCGTACTGGCTCGAGCGTCCGATTCTCGAGCGACTGCTCAAGATCCTCGTCGGCGACGTGCGGCGCCTGGGCCTGCCCGCGCCGGACCACCATCTGTTTCAGACGCACCCGGTCCTCAACTCCCAGATCCTCCACGCGCTGTCCCACGGGGACGTGACGGTGCGCCCCGACGTGACTGCATTCGAGGGCCGCGAGGTGGTCTTCAAGGACGGCCGGCGCGAGGCGATCGACGCGGTGATCTTCGCGACCGGCTACAAGCGCCGGATCCCGATCCTGGCGCCCGAGGTCCACGCCGAAGGCGACACCGCGTCGCTGTTCCTGAGCGTGTTCCACCGCCGCCACCCGAGCCTGTTCGTGGTCGGGTTCTTCGAGACCGACGGCGGCTCCTATCCGCTGATCGACCTGCAGTGCGAGCTGATCGCGCGCGCGATTCGTGCTCGTCGCGAAAGTCGGGCCGCGCCTTTCGAAGCCCGCATGGCCGGGCCCCCGCCGGACATGAGCGCCGGCGTGCGCTTCCTCGAAGTGGAACGGATGAGAAACTACGTCCGGACCCAAGCCTACACGCGGTACGTCTCCGCGTGCCTGCGGGAACTCGGAACCCTAAAGGGCTCAGGAACGTACAATCCGACGGGAGAATCCTGGACTTGACCAAGAAGCGGAAGCGGTGGATCGCCGCCGGCGCCCTTGTGCTCGCGGGCGCGGGCGGCTGGCAGTGGAAGAACCGCGGCCCCAAGCCCACCGAAGTGCAGGTGGCCAAGGTGGCGCGCGAGGACCTTCAGGCCAAGGTCTCGGCCAACGGCAAGGTCCAGGCGCAGAAGAAGGTGGACATCTCGGCCACCGTCGCCGGCCAGGTCACGCGCCTGGCGGTGAAGGAGGGCGATCCGGTCAAGAAGGGGCAGTTCCTCTTGCAGATCGACTCCGCGAACCCGCTGGCCTTCGCCAAGGGCGCCGAGGCGTCGAGCCAGGCGCTGCAGCGCGAGGTCGAGTCCGCCCGGGCCAACGCCGGCCAGGCCCGCGCCGACTTCGAGCGCGCCGAGAAGAATTTCGCGGCGGGCATCATCCCCGAGGCCGACCTCGAGCGGGCGCGGACGGCGCTCGCCACCGGCCAGGCGGCCGAGAAGGCCGCCGAGCGCCGCGTCGCGCAGGCCCAGGCGACGCAGGAGGGCGCCAACTACGAGCTGTCCAAGACCACGGTCCGGGCGCCCATCGACGGCATCGTCACTGCCAAGCGCGTCGAGGAAGGCGAGGTCGCCGTGATCGGCGTCCTCAACCAGCCCGGCACAGTGCTGCTGCAGATCTCCGACATGTCGATCGTCGAGACCGAGATGGAGGTGGACGAGACCTCCATCCCATCGGTCAAGCTCGAGCAGGAGGCGCTGATACGCGTGGACGCCTACCCGAATCGCACCCTCCACGGCGTCGTCACCGAGGTCGGCTCCAGCCCCATCGTGCGCGCCAGCGGAAGCCCCAACGAGGCCATCAAGTTCAAGGTCAAAGTGCAGATCCAGGACCCGCCCGATGGCATCAAGCCCGGGCTCTCGGTGCAGGCCGACATATTGACGGGCTTTCGCGCCCAGGCCCTGGTGGTGCCGATCCAGGCCCTGGTCGTCCGCGATATCGAGCGCAAGCCGGGCGAGAGCGTCGTGCCCGGCGCGCCCCGCGACGAAGAGGGCGTCTACCTGATGCAGGACGGCAAGGCGAAGTTCACCCGCATCAAGACCGGCCTGCTGGGCGAGCTGTCCCTCGAGGTCACCGACGGGCTGAAGGGCGGCGAGACCGTGATCACCGGCCCGTTCCGCGCCCTGCGCTCGATCAAGCCCGACGACGGGGTGAAGGTCGAAGAGCCCAAGAAGGACAAGGAGGGCCCGGCGGCCCACTGACGATGTTCCTCGGAGAGCTGCTGTCCGAAGCGCTGCGCGCCATCCGCGCCCACCGGCTGCGCAGCTTTCTCACGCTGCTCGGCATCATCATCGGGGTGGGCACCCTGGTGGGTGTCGTCTCGGTCATCGCCGGGCTCAACGAGTTCGTGCGCGACCGGGTGATCCAACTGGCGCCCGACGTCTACGTGGTCCAGAAGTTCGGCATCATCCGCTCGCGGGAGGAGTTCCTCGACGCACTGAAGCGCCGCGACGTCGACTGGAACGACTACCAGGTGGTGGCGCGTACGCTGCGGCTGGCCGAAGACGTGGCCGCCCAGGTCGTGGGCAGCTCGGCGGTGAAGTATCGCGACAGGCGCCTGGGCGACGTGCAGGTGGTGGGCACGACCGCCAACCTCGGCCCCATGGTCCGCCTCGACATCGAAGTCGGCCGCTACTTCACGCCGATGGAAGACGACACGGCCCAGGCGGTCGCGGTCATCGGCTCCGACGTCAAGGACGAGCTGTTCCCGCAGCAGGATCCCCTGGGCCACCTGGTCCTGCTGGGCGGCGCGCCTTACCGGGTGATCGGCCTCTTGACGAAGCAGGGCCGCACGCTGGGCGAGGAGCGCGACCGCAAGGCCTTCATTCCCTTCCAGGCCTACAGGCGGCAGTTCGGGTCCCGCGACTCGCTCGACCTGCTGGTCAAGGCCCGCGGGGGAGTGGAGGGCGTCAACGCGTCCATCGACGAGCTGCGCGCGGTCCTGCGTGCCCTGCGCCACACCAGCTTCAAGGCGCCCGACCCGTTCGGCGTCGTCACCGCCGAGAGCCTGCAGGAGCTGTGGCAGCAGATCTCCGCCGCGGCCTTCATCCTGTCCCTGCTGATCGCCTCGGTGTCCCTGGGTGTCGGCGGCATCGTGATCATGAACATCATGCTGGTCTCGGTGGTGGAGCGCACCCAGGAGATCGGCGTGCGCCGGGCCCTGGGCGCGCGCCAGAAGGACATCAGGCGGCAGTTCCTGCTCGAGGCCGCGCTGCTCTCGGCCATCGGCGGCCTGCTGGGCGTGATGCTGGGGGCGCTGGCGACCTACGGCGTGCGCGGTGCTTTGAACTTCCCGGCCACCCTAACCCCGGGCATCGTCGTGATGGGCCTCCTGCTCTCGGTGGTGGTGGGCCTGCTCGCGGGCTACTGGCCGGCGCGCAGCGCCTCCAACCTGGCGGTCGTGGACGCGCTCCGGGCCGACTGATGGCGCGCCGCGTCCGCATCTCCTGGTTCGAGAACATGGCCTTCGCGGTGCTCGCCATGCGCACCCAGAAGCTGCGCAGCTTCCTGACCCTGCTGGGCGTGATGGCCGGCGTCGCGACCGTCATCATGATGGTGAGCTTCGTGGTGGGCTTCAACAACTCGATCACCGCCGCCTTCACCTCCTTCGGGGCGCACCTGGTGCAGTTCCAGAAGTTCGAGCCGCGCTTCGGGCCCAACGAGATCCCCGAAGAGTGGCGCAACCGCCGCGACCTCACCATCGAAGACGCCGACGCGTTGAAGCGCCTGGCCACCCACGCCGCCGCCGTGTCTCCCGAGCGCTACCTGTTCACGCCCCGCCAGCCCATCATCCGTGCCGGCCGCAACGAAGCCAACGGGCCGGTGATGCTCGGGGCCGCCCCCGACTACCAGGCCGCCAACACCCACTTCGTGGGGGATGGGCGCTTCTTCACCGAGGCCGACCTCTCCCACCTTGCGCGCGTGGCGGTGGTCGGCGTCGACACCGCGGAGGCGCTGTTCCCGCTCCGCGATCCGATCGACGAGGAGCTGACCATCGACGGAGCGCCGTACCGCGTGATCGGCGTCTTCGAGAAGAAGGGCTCGGCCTTCGGCGGCAGCAACGACAACTTCCTGGCCATCCCCATCACCACCTTCGACCAGCAGTTCCCCGAGATCAAGAACGGCGGCGGGGACACCATCCACATCGCCACGGTGCCCAAGCGGGCCGAGGACGTGCACCTGCTGATCGAGCAGGAGACCGCGATCCTGCGCGCGCGCCGCGGCCTGCGTCCCAACCAGGAGAACGACTTCGCGATCTTCACGAGCGAGGGCATGCTGCGCAACTTCCAGCAGATCACGGGCGGCGTCGCCGCCGCCATGGTGGTGATCGCGGGCATAGCACTCCTGGTGGGCGGCGTGGGCGTGATGAACATCATGCTGGTGAACGTCACCCAGCGGACCCGCGAGATCGGCCTGCGCAAGGCCCTGGGCGCGCGGCGCAAGGACATCGCGGTGCAGTTCCTGGTGGAGGCCGTCACCTTGACGGCCGTGGGGGGCATCTTCGGCGTGGCCTTCGGCCTGGGCGCCGCGCTGTTCGCCAAGGCGGTGTTCGACTTCGACGCCGCGACTCCCGCCTGGTCGATCCTGCTGGGCCTCGGCGTGTCGTCGGCCGTGGGCCTCGTGTTCGGCATGTGGCCAGCCTTGAAGGCCGCGCGCCAGGACCCGATCGAGGCGTTGCGCTACGAATAAATCCGGGCGCGGGGAAGCGGGCGTGGTACACTGTTCCCGTTGACCTCGTGCGGGAGGATCACCTTCCCGCGCCGGGCCTCCACGAGAGGCACTCCCAAATGACAACCTGGAACGCGTGCCCCGTCGCCGGTCGTGTCTCATGAAGACCGCCGCTGCGGTCGTTCCCGTCGACCTCATCTCGGTGAAGCCGTCCCTCGGCCCGCTGCAGAACCGCTTCCACCTCGCCGCCGTGGCGTTCCTGCGCGCCAAGCAGCTCCAGGCCGGCGCGCGGCCCCGCGTGCCTTGGCAGCGCCAGAAGCCCGTCACCCTCGCGCTCCGCGAGATCCTCGCCGACACCATCTCCTGGAGCGTCGAGGAGAAAGTGCGCGATGCCTGATCAGGAAGTCGGCCGCTTCGCCTGCACCAAGTGCGGGAAGTCGATCGTGGCCACCGGGGAGCGCAGCAAGGCGTTCAAGGGCATCGGGGCGTTCGTGGGCCCGTGCCCCTGAGAGTGCGGCATGTGGATCAGCCGCGGCTTCCGGTTCATCAGGCCCGGCCAGGTCAAGGCGCTCCGGGCGAGCGACTGGGACGAGCGTCCCATGTCCACACCCGCCTAGCTGAACTCGGTGACCTTCCGCGGCACGCCTAGCGCCGCGGCCAGCTCGGTCGCCAGCGGCAGCGAGATCCGATAGGGCGTCGCCGGATCCTCGCGGAACTCGTTGGTCGCGACCAGCACGAGCGACGGCTTCCCGTCCTCGGATCGCTGCAAGTGGCCCACCAGGTCGCAGCGGTAGGTGTGGTACGACGGGCTGTTCTTGCCGCCGCTGCGGTAGGTCCGCACGCACTTCAGCTCCAGCTCCCGGATGTCTGACAGCGCGCGGGACTCCACGCGGATGACCCCGCGCATCTCCAGGCTGTTCGCCGCCCAGTCGAGGGTCACGCTCTTCGGCAAGCCGCTCGCGACCCCCGCCATGGCGAACAGGCCCATGACCAGGCCGAACACGCCCGCCATGCCCGACACCGCCCAGCGCGCCGCTGGCTCGTCCGACGTATCGACCCGGCCCATCAGCACGAACACGACCGGGCCCAGGAGCACCAAAAGCGTGAACGGCAGGCAGCCGAAGGCCGCGAAGCCCAGCGGCCTCCGGAAGCGCACCTCGCGCCGCGGCTCCCACACGGCCACCTTCAGATCCGCCTGGAACTCGGCCGGCGCGAAGGCGGGCACCTTCTCTTCGGACGCCGCCTTCAGGGCCGGGGCCAGCACGCGGTCGTGGGCGTACTCCGCGGGGCTCTCGATCACGGGTAGCGCCTCGCAACCCGGCCCGCGCTCCCGGGTCACCTCGATCTCCAGCTCGCGGGGATCGCTGCGCAGCACGCGCGAGTAGAACAGGCCCGCGGCGCGTCCGATCCGGTAGGCGAAGTCCGCCACCTCCTCGCGCAGGTTCAGGTCGTCGACGCTGAAGGCCAGGGCGTGACTCTCGGAGTTCTCGCCGTCGCGCCACTCGACCTTCAACCTCACGCCCGACTTCGGCCCCTTCACGAGAATGCCCGAGGCCAGGTCGCCCACGTTCGGCGGCACCATCGCGCTGCCCACCTCGATGCGCGTGATGCGGTCGAGGGGCACCACCAGGGTCCGGCCGCTGCCGAGCAGGCCCGCTTCGGCGATCTCCAGCTCGCTCGCGTAACGGTCCACCCGCACGCGGAGCGGATAGCGAGTCCGGTTGCGCATCGCGCTGAACACGGCCGTGCTGATGACGAGGCCGAACACGACGAAGAAGGCTCCGACCAGGAGCGAACTCCGGTCGGGGCCGGGCTGGAAGCCGCTCACGACGAAGCCGACGCAGGGCACGCCGAAGACCAGGCCGAAGATGCCGGCCGTGAGGCAGCCGAAGGCTCCGACGGGGACGCCGGGCTTGGCCGTCTCCAGCACCAGGAGCTGCTGCGGCTCGTCGCGGACGATCTTCATGGGAGACAGGGGCATCCTAAGCCCTATCCACCACGGCCGTGATAACGCAATGGCGACTTCGTGATACACGGGCAGAGTGGTACACTGGATGCCTAGTCCTGTGGGAGGTGAGGCTTGCCGAACCTGACCATCACTGCACCGGAAGACGTCCTGCGCTGGGCCCGGGTACGGGCGGCGGAGGAGAACAAGAGCGTTGCCCGGCTGGTGGGCGAGATCCTAGAGGGACAGATGCACGGCGAGCTGGGCTATCGCGCGGCCATGCGCCGCTTCCTGCGCGTCAAGCCCCGGAGGCTCGGACGGGGAGCGTATCCGCAGCGCGAGGAGCTCCATGAGCGCTCCCGTACTCGTTGACACGAACGTCTTCGTCTACTCGAGGGACTCCAGGAACACTTCCAAGCAACGGCGCGCCCATGAGTGGCTGGAACACCTTGCGGAAATGCGGCGAGGGCGGGTGAGCGCGCAGGTGCTCCACGAGTACTACGTGACGGTCACGCGGAAGTTGAAGCCAGGCCTGACGGTCGCGGAGGCACGGGCGGACCTGCGGGCGTTGTTCCACTGGCTCCCGTCGATCGAGCCTCGCAGCCTGCTCCAGACGGCCTGGACGTTGCAAGACGGCGCATCCCTCTCCTTCTGGGATGCCCTGGTACTCGGAGCGGCGAAACTGGGCCGCTGTGGCTTCGTGTTGAGCGAGGACCTTCCCGCGGGACGCAGAGTGGCCGGGATCGAGGTTGTCTCGCCCTTCCAGGTCTCGCCCGGGCAGCTGACCGACCCTTAGTGGCCGGCGCCCTTAGCCCTCGATCCCCAGCGCGCGCTTGAAGCGGCGCTGCTTGAGCTGCTCGGCCATGCGCGCCAGCAGGCGCTCGGCGCCCGCCTTCTCGCTGTAGAGGCTGAGGCTCTCGCTGAAAGACTCCTCCTCGGCGTCTCCGCGGTAGGTGATCTTGAACACGCGCTGGTCCTTCAGCTTCGCCTCGTCGCCCTCGGGCATCGCCACCTCGAGCATCAGCTCGGCCGTGTCGGGGGAAACCGAGAGGTCGAAGTAGCCGCCCGCGGCGGCCGCCTTGCGGATGGCGTCGGCGCGTTTCGACCCGTCCTTGTCCTTCTTGCCCTTCCACCCCAGCCGCTCGCTCGACGCGAACACCGCCAGGGAGAATCGCTTCTGCGGCTTGAAGTCCGCCGCGAATAGAATCTTGGCCTCGGCGTCCGTGACCAGCCGGACGGGACCGAGCGTTTCGGAGTCGAGGCTCAGGTCGAGGCGCTTCATCGCCGACGCTTGCGGTGTCGTCACCTCCTCGGCCTCCTTCGCGACGTAACCCGCCCTGGAGAGGACGATCTTCGCCTTCGAGCCAACCGGCAGGTCCTTGATCACGACGGGCGTCGTGCCGTGGTCCTGGCCGTCCACGCTGACGCCGGCGCCGCTCGGGTACGACGTCAGGAACAGGCTCGCCGTCTGGAACGACCGCTTCACGAAGGCCGCGTCGCCCTTCACGCGCTCCTTCACGAACGCGGCGGGCGTCCTGCCGTGGATCTGCGTGTAGGTGTCGGCAGCCAGGTCCACCTTCGCCGTCACGGTGGCGGCGAGCGTCTGCTCCTGCATGGCCAGGAAGCCCTCGATCCGCTCGAGGAAGAAGCGCACGTCCTCCTCGGTGCGCTGCACGGCGAACACGCGGCGCCGGTCCAGCTCGCTGTTGAACAGCTCCACCGCGGCGTTGTACGACTCCAGCTCGCGGACCGACGTGAGCCGCGGGTTGTGGGGGAACTCGGGCAGCTTCTTCGACAGGTCCGGCGGCCGGCCGAGCGAGAAGTTCAAGAGGTCACGCCGCATCGAGATCTCGTTCCACGAGGTTTGCAGGGAGGCCGGCAGCAGGAAAGGCGACAGCGACGTCGGGCTGAACCTCGGGACCACCAGCGGGTTCTTGTCCACCACCGTCTCCCAGTTGTAGGCGCTGCCCAGGGACTCCATCCCCGCGACCTCGACGACGACCGCCTCCTCGGGTGGGACGATCGCCAGGCGGGCGGTCTTGTCGCCGATCGCCTTGGCGACCAGGTCGTCCACCTCCTTCATCTGCGCCCGGTACTTGGCGTCGTCTTTCGTCACCGCGACCAGCCCCTTCGCCTTGACCAGGGCGACCTCGCGCAGCTCACTCGCCAGCTCCGCGAGGCCGCGGTAGTAGGCCGAGTCCTTCTTGACCGCGAGCACGAAGTAGCGCACCTGGCCCCGGGAGGTGGTCTGGATCGCGGTCGGCGCCAGCAGGATGGCCGGGAAGTCCACGCTCTTGCCGGCCGCGTGCTTCCCGGCGAGCACCGCGTCGAGCGTCGTCTGCGCGGGCGCCGCGGGCCGGCGCGGAGCGGGCTTGGGGGACGCCGCCGGAGGCGCTTGGGTCGTCAGCAGCAGCAACCACGCGAGCGGAGCGCCGAGCGTCAGGGGCATCGCCACCTCCGGATGTCGGGACGATAGCCGATCGAGGGACGGTAGACTACGCCCCATGTCCACCAGCCTCCTGGTCGGCCTCCTCCTTCTGGCCCCGCGCTACGACTTGCTGCTGCGCGGTGGCCACGTGCTCGACGCGCGCAGCGGTACGAATGCCCGCCGCGACGTCGCCATTGCCGCCGGCCGCATCGCCGCCGTTGCGATGTCCATCGACCCCGCGGACGCCGCTCGGGTGGTGGACCTGAGCGGCCTGTACGTCGCGCCCGGCCTCGTGGACCTCCACGTCCACGTCTACGCGGGGACCGGCGAGCCCGGCTCCTACGCCGGCGACAACAGCGTGTACCCCGACGCCTTCGGCCCTCGCAGCGGCGTCACCACCATGGTGGACGCGGGCTGCTCGGGCTGGCGCAACTTCGACGACTTCTGCGACCGTGTGATCTCGCGCTCGAAGACGCGGGTGCTCGCGTTCCTCAACATCGTGGGCCACGGCATGCGCGGCGGGCCCTGGGAGCAGGACCTCCTCGACATGCAGGCCGTACCCGCGGCGGCCATGGCCCTGCGCCATCCGGGCACGATCGTGGGGATCAAAACCGCGCACTACGAGGGCCCCGACTGGACGGCGGTCGAGCGCGCCCTCGATGCGGCCCAGGCCGCCGGCGTGCGCGTGATGGTGGACTTCGGCCTGAACAAGAAGAAAAGGCCGCTCACGGAGCTGCTGACCGCGAAGCTGCGGCCGGGAGACATCTACACCCACGTGCACTCCGGCCTGCGCGACGAGCAGGCGGAAGACGGGCGCGTGAGTTGGGCGCTCCCCGCCGGCCGGCAGCTCGGCGTGCTGTTCGACGTCGGCCACGGCGGGGGCAGCTTCTTCTGGCGCATCGCGGCCCCAGCCGCGGCGGCTGGTTTCTGGCCCGACACGATCTCGAGCGACCTCCACGTCAACAGCATGAACGCTGGGATGAAAGACCTGCCGAACGTGATGTCGAAGTTCCTGGCCCTGGGGCTGCCCCTGGACGAAGTCGTGCGGCGGGTGACCTGGAACCCGGCGCGGGCCATCGGCCGCGACGACTTGGGTCACCTGTCGGCCGGTGCGCCCGCCGACGTCGCGGTCCTGCGCCTCGAGACCGGCCGCTTCGGTTTCACCGACGCGGGCGGCCGGCGCCTCGACGGCCGCGCCCGCCTGGTCACCGAGCTGACACTGCGCGAAGGCGAGGTCGTCTGGGACGTGAACGGGCGGGTGAGCGAGGCCTACAGGTGAAGCAGATCGTCGTGGACACCGCCCAGTTCCACTGGATCGACGTGGTGGCGCCGACGCCGGAAGAGCTGGGCGCCCTGGCCGCCGAATACGGTATCCACCCGCTCGCCGTGCAGGACTGCCTGGACCCCAAGCACCTGCCGAAGCACGAGAGCATCGGGACGATCACGTTCGTGATCCTGCGCGCCTTCGACGAGCACGCCGGGCCCAACGTGGACACGGTCCACAAGATCACCCGCAAGGTCGCGATGTTCTTCAACGGCCAGTTCCTGATCACGGTCCACCGCGCCGAGCAGGCCTTCCTCGAGGAGCTGAAGCGCCACCCGCGGCCCGCCTCGAAGGGCGAGCCGCCGTGCGAGCTGCACGTGCTGGCGGTCGCCAACGGCGTCATCGACAGCTTCTGGAAGCCCCTCGAGGACGCCGAGGCCCGTATCGCCTCCATCGAAGAGCGCCAGGAACGGCCCAAGAACCGTACCTCGTTCGTCCACGAGGTCTTCCATCTGAAGCGCCGCATCAACTCCATCCGCTCCACCAGCCGCCACCTGCTGGAGACGGTCAAGAAGATGACCGCGGCCGGCGCGCAGCACATGTCGCCCTCGCCGCGCCTCAACAACCTGCGCGAGAACGCCGAGAGCCTCTACTTCGCCACCGACGAGATCCTGGAGGACGCCAACAGCCTGCTGAGCCTGACCCTGGCCGCGGCCGACCACGAGAACAACCAGATCACGCGCCTGCTGACGATCTTCGCGGCCTTCTTCCTGCCGCTCACCTTCATCGTCGGCATCTACGGCATGAACTTCGACGTCATGCCCGAGCTGCGCTGGCGCTTCGGCTACCCGCTGGTACTCGTCAGCATGGCGGGCATCAGCCTCGGCATCTACCTGTGGTTTCGGCGCAAGGGGTGGATGTAGGGCCCCGGCTCGCCGCGGATGAGCGACCGTGCCGTCACCGGAGCCACGACGAGCACCGGCGAGTCCTCCGCCCGGGGGACAGGCCGTAGAATCTCCGCCAAACCTCGGGAGGGCCCCATGCAGCACACGCGTGTCCTGTTCGGCGTCGTGACGTCCGTCCTCGCGGCCGTCGGTCCTGCGGTCGCACAAACCGACCCCGCCGTGCTCCAGACCGCCTGCGACGCGGGCAAGGCGCTGGCGTGCTTCGAGCTGGCGTTGGCCGTGGGCACCGGGAAGGCGGGGCCAGCCGACGCCGAGAAGGCCAAGAGCCTTCGCGCGAGGGCCATGGCGTGCAAGGAGCTGACCCGAAATCCCTGGCTGCGCGCGGCCGCCAAGCGCTGAGGCCTGGCCGTGCGCAAGTGCCCGCGCTGCGGGGTCGAGGAAGCGGGGGAGAGCCTCTCGTGCCGCGAGTGCGGACAGCCCCTGCCCGCGCTCGGGCGCAGCCTGGCCCAGACCGCGAAGTTCCTGGGCATCGCGGGCTACCCGTTCATGTGCGCGTTCGGCGTGGGCTACATCCTGGCCCTGTTCGCCGTCCTGCTCGGGACGATCGCCCTCGTCGTCTCGCTCTTCAGGCCGCCGCGATACGGCGACCGCGCCGCGGCAGGGACCGGCATCGTCCTGGGCGGCATCCTGGCGTCGGTCGTCATGTTAATGGCGCTGCCCGGCATGCTGACGGCGCGCTATGCGCGGAACGAGTCCACCACGATCGGCGACCTGCGCTCGATCGCGAGCGTCGAGGTCGACTACGCCAAGGCGAACGCGGACCTGTACGACACCCTCGACTGCCTCGCCGCGCCGGCGCGGTGCATCCCGGGATACGACGCCGCAGCGCCGATCTTCGCGACGCCGGACCTGACCGCCCCCGAACGGTGGGGCTACCGGCGGACCTTCCACGCCGGACCGGCCCCGAAGGGCGGGCCGCCCAAGGGCGCGTCGCCGTCGAGCATGACGAGCTTCGCCGTCACCGCGGTGCCGGTGGGCTCCAGCGGGCGGCGCGCGTTCTGCGTGGACGGTTCGGGGCGCATCTGTACCTTCGCCCTGGACGCGCCGCCGCCGGTCGCGAACGGCGAGTGCGCGCCCGAGCCGGCCTGCCGGGAGTTGCGCTAGCGGGATTGCTTGCCATTCACGCACGGATGCATCACAATGCATCGGTCGATGATGCACGGAGGCTGACGATGGGTGCGATCACGGTCAGGAACCTGCCGCCCGCCGTGGCCCGGGCTGTTCGGGAGAAGGCACGCAAGGAGCGCTTGAGCCTGAACAAGGCGGTGGTGCGACTCCTCGAGGAGGCGACGGGCGCGGGGCAGGCCCGCGTCAGCGTGCCGGTCCTGCATGACGACCTCGACCGCTTCTTCGGAGGCTGGACTCGGAGGGACGCGGACGCCTTCGACGAGGCGCTGCGTCGACAGAGGCAGATCGAGCCCGAGATGTGGAAGTGAAACGCATCCTGTTCGACACCTCGGCCTATTCGGCCATGCGGCGGAACGACCCAAGGCTGCGCCCCTACCTGCAGCAGGCGGACCAGGTGTTCCTGACCACCACCGTGCTCGGCGAGCTGATCTTCGGGTTCGTGGGTGGCCGGCAGGAGACCGAGAATCGGCGCACGCTCCGCGAGTTCGTGGAGTCGCCCCGAGTGACCCACCTGGGCCTGGACGAGGAGACCGCTGAGCGCTACGCCTTGATACGCGATTACCTGCGCGACCGAGGGACGCCCATCCCTGTCAACGACCTTTGGATCGCGGCCTCTGCCGCCCAGCACGCGCTTCGCCTCGTCACGCTGGACAAGCACTTCAAGCTCGTCCCGCAGGTGCTCGTGGACTACCACGAACCGCTGGCCTGAAGGCTATCGGGTCCTTGAATCCCTCCGGGTCGCGGGTCACCAGCAGGTCGCAGTGTCCTCATCGACGCTCAGCGTGAGCTCGTGTACGTATGGCATCGACCGAGTCGTACGTACACAAGCGCGTCAGGGCCGCACAGGCGCGTCGCCCGGCCCGTACTTCGCCGCCAGCTCGGGCCTGGCGAGGGCGACGTACAGATCGGCCAGGTTCTTTCGCACCGCCTGCAGCGCCTTCGAATCGTCGCCGTCGGCGGCCAGCGCCTTGTGGCACTCGAGTAGCAGCGGCTCCGCCTCGCGCGGCCGGCCCAGCGCGAGCAGGATCTCGCCCAGACGCCGCTTGGCGTCCACGGCCTTCGGGTGCGCCTCGGACAGCTTCATCCGGTAGATCCGCAGCGCCTCGCGGACGAGCGTCTCCGCCCGCGTGTCGTCCTTGGCGATGTGCCGCAGCTCGGCCAGCGCGTTCAGGTTGTCGCCGAGAAACGGATGGTCCGGACGGATCCGCCGGTTCATCTCGAGCGCCTTCAGGTGGAGCGCTTCCGCCTCCGCGAAGGCGGGCTGGCCGCCCTGGGGCAGCGGCCCCTTCTGGTAGATGAGGAAATCGGCCAGGTTGCCGATGGTCTGCGCGACCTCCGGGTGCTCCCTGCCGTAGACCTTCTCCAGCATGGCCAGGGACTCGCGGAACAGCGGCTCGGCCCGTTCGAGGTCGCCCACGGCCATGAAGTGAAGCGCCAGGTTGTCCAGGGCAAAGGCGACTTGAGGATGCACGGCGCCGTAGCCCCTGCGACTCAGCTCCAGCGACTCCTGGTACAGGGGCCCGGCCTCCGCGGACTTCCCGCGGTCCTCGAGGACGTTCGCGAGTCGCCTCACGTACGCTTCGAGACGGCGGTCGCCGAGATCGGGAATGCGCCTCGCCATCTCGAGCGCCTCGCGGTGCTGCGTCTCCGCCGCCTCGTAGTCGCCTTTCGCCGACAGGGCCACGGCGACGTCGCTCAGCGCCCGCGCGATGTCCACGTGGGTCTCACCGTAGCGCTTGCGATAGATCGCGAGGGACCGGCGCGACAACCGCTCCGCCGAGTCGAAGTTGGCGCGCGCGTAGTCAAGAGTCGACAGGCTGTCGAGGGAGTGGGCGACCTCGATGTGCTCGGGCCCCAGCTCCCGCTCGCGGATCGCCAAGGCCTCGCGCTTCTGCTTCTCCGCCACGTCGTACAGTCCCAGGCTCTCGTAGACGCTGCCCATGGTCTCGAGCATGCGGGCCCGGGTCAGCGGCCGGCTCTGAAGCTCCGTCGCGACCCGCTCGGCCCCGCGGTCGAGGATCTGCCGGGCGCTGACCCTTTCCCCCAGCGACTCGCCGGGATCGGAGACCTTGAACAGGCCGGCCAGGAAGCCGACCACCTCCTCCATCTCCTCGCGCGCCTGCTGGGCGCGGTCGCGCTCGGCCCGCGCCCGCAGCATGCCCACGGTCGTTCCCGCGATCCCGGCAATCAGGGCCAGCGCCGCCACCGCGGCCATCGCGACGCCGGCCTTGTGCCGCTTCACGAACTTCCGCATGCGGTAGACCGCGGAGGGAGCCGCCGCCAACACCGGCTCGTTCTGCAGGTGCCGCCGCAGGTCCGCAGCCAGCTCGGCGGGGGAGCCGTAGCGGCGCGTGCGGTCCTTCTCGAGCGCCTTCATGGTGATCCAGTCCAGGTCGCCGCGCAGGCGCTTCACGAGCGCCACGGCGTCGGTGCCGCGCCGCGCGGCCAGCCCGCCCGACAGCCCACCCGAGCTGCTCACGCGCGTGCTGGGCCGGGGCGGGTCCACCTCGCGGATCACGCGCTGCACCTCCGCGAAGCCCGCCTCGCGCAGGGTCCGCGAATCGAAGGGCAGCGACCCGCACAGCGCCTGGTACAGCATCACCCCCAGCGCGTACACGTCGGTGCGGGTATCGATGTCGCTGGGGTTCATCTCGGCCTGTTCCGGCGACATGTACTCGGGGGTTCCGATCAACTGGCCCAGCTCCGTGAACAGCGAGTGCTCGGTCAGCGGCTGCGCCGTGGCCTTGGCCACGCCGAAGTCGATGATCTTGACCTGGGGCATCCCCTCCTGGACCGTCACCAGCACGTTCGAGGGCTTGAGGTCGCGGTGGATGACGCCCTTCTGGTGCGCGTGCTGCACGCCGGCGCAGACTTGGAGGAATAGGTCGATGCGCTCGCGGGTGCCCAGGCGCGCGCCGTCGCAGTACTGGTTGAACGGCACACCGCGCACCAGCTCCATCACGAAGTAGGGCCGCCCCTCGTCGGTCTCGCCCGCGTCGAACACCCGGGCGATGGCGCCGTGGGTCATCAGCGCCAGCGCCTGCCGCTCCGTCTCGAAGCGCGCCACCACGTGCCTGGTGTCCATGCCGCGCTTGATGATCTTCAGCGCCACGCGGCGTCTCACCGGGGCCGATTGCTCCGCCTCGTACACCTCGCCCATGCCGCCCTCGCCGAGCTTCTGCAGCAGGCGGAAAAGACCTATCGTGCGGCCGGCCAGGTCGGGGGAGTGCGACCCACTGGCGCCCGGGTGCTTCGTTCCTGTGGGGCTGTCGTCGTCGTGCATGGAGCCGGCGGAACGGTAGCACGACGGCCGTGCGCGCAGGCCTGCTACGCTGGGCGAACGAATCGGTCCCTAGCGGGAGGCCGAGTACGCGGCGGGTCGGTAGCGCGGTTCGGGGACTGGCTTTCCGGCCTCTCGTGCAGCTTCGATCCAGGCGGCTTTCGCTCGCTCGACCTCGGCCAGGGCTTCAGCGGGCGTGGCACCGAACGCCGAACACGAATCGAGGTCCGGGATATCAGCGATATAGCCCCCGTCCTCGTCGCTCCAGAAGATGTTGATGTGGTAGTGCTTCACGGCTTCAACTCCAACTTCAGTCTATACCTGTCGAGGAGCTTCAGAACCTGCCGGACTTGGTACGGCTTGCACTTGCCATCGACTTCCTGGAGGTTCAAGAGTTCCGGCATTCCGGGGTGGGTGAAGATGTGGTGGCTCGCACTGACGCGTGCCAGTCGGAATCCGAGGGACTCAACGAGGCGGGTGAGGTCGCGAAAGCGGATGTTGCGAGACCCAGACCGAGCAGCCGCCAGTGTTCTTCCCACGCTCACAGCACGGACTGTAGCCGCGCGATGTGTCAGGGTAGGACCGCTGTGATCGAGATACTTCCTGCAACGCCTTGACAGAACGCCCGTCTTCAGCGCGAGCGACCTGGTCGGCTACCTGGCGTGCGACCACCTGACGACGCTCGAGTTCGGCGCGGCCGAGGGCCGTTGGGAGCGGCCCGCGTACGAGGACCCGGAACTCGACCTGCTCCAGCGCAAAGGCGGCGAGCACGAGGCGAGCGTGCTCGCGCGACTCGCGGCAAGCGGCAAGACGATCGCTCGATTCGCTCACGAGTGGCCGCGGTCGCTCGCCGACCTGCAGCGCGATGCCGCCAAGACTCGCGATTGGCCAAGAACGGCCGGCCGGGAGCTACCGTTCCAGGCGGCCCTCGAGCATCCGTACCTGCTCCTGCAGCCCGTTGACCCGAGCCTTGAGTTCGACCAACTCGGAGCGAAGCGCCATTTTGTCGATGCGTTGCTCCAGCCGGTCCATCTGCTCCTCCAGACGCTTCAGCCCGGCCACGATCGCGTGGTACTCGGTCTCGAGCCTGTCGAAGCGCTTGTATACGGCATCGACGTGGCCATTGACCTGATCGAACTTCGCGTTCACGCGTTGTTCGAGAGCGTCCACGGCGTTCCCGACGATCCGCTCCACGTCGGGAGCGATGACCTCCCGGTGGAAGCGCGTCAGGAGCGGAAGCAGGTCCTCGGCCACGAACGCCATCCTACTCCACGCCCCGCCACACCGGGTCCGGTACTTCGCCGACCGTGTGAGCAGGCGCGGTACTCCCGGGCGCCTGCAGGCGTTTGCGTGGTGATGAAGCAGTAGCGGGACGAGCTGGCGCTGATCGCGCCCTTCTTCCTCGGCGGGTTCTCGCTCCAGGCCGGCGTGCCTTACGACGAGTCCCTCGAGTACGTGCCGTGCCGGTCCGTCGTGCTGTCCGGATCTTACCTGACCGCGCCAACATCTACGATCCGGGCGTCGATGAGGGTGCTAACATGGCAAAGCAAGGTGGCAGAGGCCGCAGCGCCGGCGCGACGAGCGACAGAGGACGATCTTCGCGACACGCCTCGCGACGGTCGCAAGTACGAGCTCGTCGACGGGCAGATCATCATGAGCCCGGCGGGCTTTCGTCACGGCTTGATCGCTTTGCGCCTTGGCGCGCGATTGCTGGCGTTCATCGAGCAGTCGGATCTGGGCTACGTCCTCGACTCGAGCACCGGCTTCCGGCTCCCTGGCGGCAATGTCCGCTCTCCCGACGCGAGCTTCGTCGCCAAGCAGCGCGTACCGGACGCACGTGCTCCCCAGGGTTTCGCGGAGGTCGCGCCCGACCTGGCCGTCGAGGTGCTGTCGCCCGACGACCACCCGCGAGCCATCCTCGACAAGGTGGGGGAGTACCTTCAGGCTGGCGTCCGGCTGGTTTGGATCGTCGATCCCCAGGCTGGCCGTGCGGCGGTCTACAGGTCCCTGACGGACGTGCGCGAGCTCACGGCCGACGACAGCCTCGAGGGCGAGGACGTCGTCCCGGGTTTTCGCTGCCGCCTCATTGAACTGCTCCAGTAACGAACCGTGGGCGTACGTCCCGGTCCTAGGACGGATAGGGCACGCTCGGGGCGCTCGACTTGGACCTGCCCTGACCCCGCGGCGAGCGAGACTTCCACGTGCCCACGATCAGCGTGTTCTATGGGATCGTCATCCAGATGTACTGGCGGGACCACGCTCCGCCCACTTCCACGCCCTGTATGCCGAGCATGAGGTGATCATCGGCATAGGCGACCTCAGGAGCCTGCGCGGATCGCTGCCCACGCGGGCCGCGGCGCTGGTGCTTGAATGGGCGAGGCAGCATCAAGCAGAATTGACGGAGAACTGGACGCTATGCAGCCAGCTAAAGCCGCCGAAGGCCATCGAGCCGCTGAAGTAGCTCCGGAAGTCCAGGCCACAGCGCCCTGGCGTGTGAGTGCGGTGCAGCCGCTGGCCGACGCGCGCCTCCATGTCACGTTCATCGACGGAACCTCCGGCGAGGTCCGAATGGCGGGATTCCTGAGCGGCCCGCAGGTCGTTGGATCGGTCTTCGAGCCCTTGCGCGATCCCGGGGAGTTCGCGAAGGTGGGTATCGTGATGGGCGCCGTCGCGTGGCCCAATGGCGCCGACCTGGCCCCCGACGCGATGTACGACGCCATTCGTGAGCGAGGTGCCTGGACGCTGGAGTGAGTCGCGTCCACGCCCCATGCGGGCGGTCATTGCCGCCCAGCGGCCCGAGGCGCACAATACCGACGTGTTCGATCTCGATGCCCTGGTGATGGGTGGGCGGGCCTGCATCCGCGCCATGCGGATCCCTGTGTCCGTCATCGTCAGCCAGATCGCCAACGGGGCGAGACAGGAGGAGATCCTGAAGGGCTATCCTGATCTGGAGCCGGAAGACATTCGTCAGGCCCTGGGGTACGCGGCCTGGCTGACGCGCGAGGAAGTGCACCCGGCGACGCGTTGACGCATGCGCTCTCTCGCCGAGATTGCCTTCTCGTGACCGCCGACGAACGTCTCGTCAAGGCGCTGGGCGGCGGAGCGCTGAAGGCGCACGTTCGCGGGTTGGGAGCCTGATGGCGCTGCTCGAGAGGGAGCACTCGGGCCTCGTTTGATCCTGCCGATCCCAGACGGGGCCGGGGAAGACGAGGCGGTCTGCGTGTCGTGTACTACTTCTTCCCGCAGGAGAGCCAGATCTGGTTGGTCACGGTCTACAGGAAGGGCGAGGTTACGGATCTGACGCCGAGCGAGAAGCGCCTGCTCAAGGCGGCATCGGACGCGGAGAACCGCGAGCGCGCCAAGCGTCGGGTCTCGAGGAGGAGGAGCCGATGACGAAGACGCGGCGGGGGAGGCCGAGGCGCAAGCTCTTCGGCGAGATGATGGCCGGCGTCGAAGCGATGCGGGACCACCGGGAGGGACGAGTAACGCTGCGCACTCACCACGTCGAGCCGATCGTTCTGCCAGAGCTTCCGCCCCAGGTCGTTCGCGAGACCCGAGAGGCGCTCCGGATGTCCCGGCAGGTGTTCGCTCTCAAGCTGGGCGTCAATCCGAGGACGCTCGAGCGCTGGGAGCAGGGTCGCTCGAAGCCCAACGAGCAGGCGGCGGCGCTGATCTGGCTCGTGCGCAAGTATCCGGACACGCTGGAGCGGCTCGAGTCGCTGAGCGCGTCGGCCTGAGACGTCGATCCGCTCCAGGTCGCGGCCGTGCTGATCGAGCGCGACCCCGAACAGCTCGACGATCCAGAACTCGTGGCGCGGGTGTCGCGCCGGCTGGGCCGCAGCAGCCCACTGCGCCAGGAGGTGACATGCGAGGAAGGCAACCCGGACGGCCGACGAAGTGGGTCAATGCACAGGTGCTCGAGCCGGTCGGCATTGGAAAGCCGGGCATCACCTTCGAGGTCTGGCAGAAATGGAAGCGCGCGGGCCGTAAGCTGGGAACACTCACGGTCAGCGTCGGTGGACTGCGCTGGTGGCCGCACAACTCGCCGAAGCCCAGGCGGCGGAACTGGAAGGCGGTTGCCGAGTGGTTCGAAGGAGCCTGAGGGCGTCGCGAACGAGCGAATCGAGCCGCTGGCGATCGAATAGGCTCCGGACCCGGCCCGGCCGTACCCCGTGCCACGATCCCGCGGATGGAGCACATCCTCCGCTTTCCCGACGAGTGCGTCGGCTACCTGTGGCACGACGCCGGGCCAGGCGAGGCGCTGAAGCAGTTCGGCCCGGCCAAGGGTGTCGTTCGCGTGCCTCGCGGCACGCGGCTGCACGTGAGTATCCACGAATCGGAGGGGTTGCCGTGCCTGCTGCCCCTGGCGCCCGACGGGGTGTCGTCGATGGGGTTCGACAAGACGCGGGTGAAGGGCAGCGATCTCGTGCACCTGGCGCCGTTCACGGGTCTGACCGACCTCAACTTCTCCAAGGCCCGGGCCCTCGGCGACGACGGGATGGTGCACCTCAAGGGCTTGCGCAAGCTCACGGCCCTGGACCTCTACGCGACGCGGGTGTCGGATGCGGGCGTCAAGCAGCTCGCGGGCCTGACGGCCCTGCGGCATCTGCATCTGGGAGCGACGCGGGTGTGCGGCAGCGGGCTCGCGTCCCTCGCCGGGCTCACGAGGCTGCGCCGGCTCGACCTCTCGTACACGCGCGTCGAGGACGCCTCGCTGTTGCCGCTCAGTCGGCTGCCGCTCGAGGAGCTGGTGCTGCGCGAGACGTTCGTGACCGCCGGGGCCGTCGCGGCGTTCCAGCTGCGGCGGCCCGGCTGCCGCCTGGTGGGGGAGTGGAAGTACAACGAGAAGGCCCTCGAGGCTGCGCGACAGCGGCGCTGGATGCTGAGCGCCCTCGTCCACCGCATCGTGCCCGCGCATCCGCTCAAGCCCGACGCGTCCGAGGAAGAGCTGTTGGCGGTCATGAGTCGCCTGCTGCCATCGGGGACGCAGCTCCACGCGGTGGCGGCCGACGGGAGGGGCGTCGCTGGCGCGGTCGCGACGGTCAATTGGGAGGTGGACCGAGGTTGGCCTGACGGTGCCGTCCACGAGTTCCTGAGCGGGGTGCCGCACCACGGCCGCGTCGGGATCACGCTGCCGGGCGGCAGCCGCTTCGCCGTGCCGTGGCTGATCAAGCGCGGGCCCGACCGGCGCGGCCGGCCGCGGCCGCCGAACCGCACGGCGAACTGAAGGGCCGCAATCGCGGCCAGCAGCTTCGGAAAGCCGGTGCGCGTCTCCGGCCTGGGGCTGCGCGGCCTGCCGCTGTTCGCGGTCAACACGGCGCTGCTGCTGGCGCACGCGGCGCTACTGTGGCTGGCGCTGCGGGTGCGCGAGGTGCCGACCCGGGGACGGGCGCTCGTGGCGGCCGTCTACGCCCTTTTGCCGTGCAACTGCTCGTGCCTGCTGTTCCCGCTCTCGCTCTGGATGATCGCCGCGGCGCGGGACCCGGCGGAGAAGGCGGTGGCGGGCCTGGGTTCGGACCCGTCCTGATCGTCGCGCCCGTCAGAATCCGTGTTCGGTGAGGGTGCTAACATGGCAGGCAACATGGCCGAAGCGGTGGCGCCCGCAAGGCGCGCGACGGAGGACGACCTCCTGGCGGCGCCTCGTGACGGTCGGAAGTACGAGCTCGTGGACGGGCAGATCGTCGTGAGCCCGGCAGGCGCGCGCCACGAGGTCGTCGGGTTGCGGCTGGCCGCTCGCCTGCTGGCGTTCGTGGATGCCCACGACCTCGGGTACGTCCTCGGATCGAGCGCGGGCTTCCGCCTGCCCGGTGGCAACGTCCGGTCGCCGGACGTGAGCTTCGTGGCAAAGGGGCGGTTCGAGGGTGGGCGCGCCCCCGAGGGGTTTGCCGAGGTTCCGCCCGATCTCGCCGTCGAGGTGCTGTCGCCCGGCGATCGAGCGCGTGCCGTTCTCGACAAAGTCGGCGAGTACTTGCAGGCCGGCGTGCGGCTGGTGTGGGTCATCGACCCGCGCGCGGCTCGGGCGGCGGTCTACCGGTCCCTCACGGACGTGCGGGAGTTGGGGACCGCCGACGCTTTCGACGACGTGCTCCCCGGGTTCCGCTGCGACCTGGCCGAGATCCTGAAGTAACCAAGAGACACGAGGTTCGCCCATGGCTCAGTCGAAGAAGAAATCGCGTCCCGCTTCGCCGGCGCGCGGCGACGGGCAGGCTCAGTTGCGCAGGGAGCTCGTCGAGCTGCTGCGGGGCGGCCACGCGCACGTGGGCTGCGAAAAGGCGTTCGCGGGCATCCCACCCGAGCATCGGGCCGCGTCGCCCGGCCCGGGCCATCACTCGCTGTGGGAGTTGCTGGAGCACATGCGGCTCGCCCAGGAGGACATCCTGCGCTACACGTTGGCTCCGGGCTGGAAATCGCCGAAGTGGCCCGAGGGCTACTGGCCGAAGGCGCAGCCGACGAGCGCCCAGTGGAAGGCGTCCCTAGCGGCGTTCCACGGCGACCTCGACGAGGTGATGGCGCTGGTCGAGGACGGGTCGCGCGACCTGCTCGCCCTGATCCCGCACGGCGAAGGGCGTAGCTACCTGCGCCAGGTGCTCCTGGTGGCCGACCACAACGCGCACCATCTGGGCCAGGTGGTCAGCGCGCGGCGGCTGCTGGGGAACTGGAAGTAGTCGCCGACACCGCCGTGTTCGGGGTCGTCCACGGCGTGCTGCTGCGGCCGCTCAGCTTTCCCAACACGGACCGGACCCTGATGCTGTTCGAGGCCGAGGCGGGGGGGAGAGCAGCAACGTGCGTGCTCGGCGCGTTTGCGGGCGCCGCGGCGCTGCTGCTGGCGATCGGCGTGTTCGGCGTCGTGCAGCACGCCATCAGCCAGTCGCACGCGCGAGATCGCGATCCGCATGGCCCTGGGCGCGGGCCTGGGGCAGGTCTGGCGCTGGGTGTTGGCCCATGGCTTGGCTCCGGCGGCCGCAGGGCTCGCGGTGGGGCTGGGACTGTTCGCGGGCCTCGCGCGTTTCCTGACCGGATTCATCTACGGCGTGGAGGTCCTGGACGGGCCCACGCTCGTGACGGTCTCGGCCCTCACGCTGCTGGTCGCCGCGGCGGCCTGCGTGTGGCCGGCCCGGCGCGCCACCCGTGTCGATCCCATGGCGGTGCTGCGCTACGAGTAGTGGCGCCTAGCGCCGGACCGGCACGCTCCAGGCGTGGCCCCAGGCCCGGCGGTCGAAGTCCCAGGCCGCCACGTCCATGCGCCGCGGACCCACGCGCACGGCCAGGAAGAAGTGCGACGAGTGTCGCGGCGCGCCCGGCCGGAACGCGGGGTGCCCCCGCCAGGCGTAGTGGCCGACGCGGTGCTCGTGGCCGTGGAAGAGCGCTACGACGTTGCGGCCGTCGATGGCCTTCGCGAAGGCGGCCTTCTCCTCGTCCTCCCAGAAGTCGCTGTAGGGCCCGTCGAGGGAGTAGTGGAAGAAGAGGATCAGGGGATAGTCGGCGGGCAGGCGCGCCAGGTCGCGCCTCAGCCACTCCAGGGTGCGGGCATCGGGGTACATGTCGAGGCACGCGAGGTGGAGGCCGTCCCAGTCGAAGGAGTAGTTGATGGCGCCATGACGCTGGCGCGCGCGCTCCTTGATCGGCGAGGTCTGGTTGACGTCGTGGTTGCCGATGCTCTCGAAGATCGGGAAGCGGAGCAGGCCGTCCTTGCCGGTGCGACCGTAGACGGCCTCGAACTCCGCGAACTCCTGAAGCGTGCCGTTGTCGGTGGTATCGCCGGTGAAGAGCACGCCCCGCGGGGTCGCCACGCGCCCGCCGATCTCGGGCGGGTACGGTGTGCCCGGCAGCGCGTTCATCTGCGCCACCAGTTCGCGGTTCAGCTCGCTCATGCCGCGGGCGCCGAAGTGGGAGTCGCTGGCGACGAAGAAGGTGACCGTGGGCGGCTCGACGGGCGGAGCGGCAAAGGCATTCAACAGGATGAGCGCGCGGAGCAGGAACATCCCGCGAGAATCTCACGACCGGCTGCGACGCGACAACGTCCGGACCTTTCCTTGCCGTGCGATCCGCTAGTCTCCGATCGGGATGGGGGTGCTAGTATGGCCTCGGGACGAGTCATGGCTGCGGCTGCGCGCACTGCGACGGAAGCCGACCTGCTCCAAACACCGCGGGACGGCTACAAGTACGAGCTGGTGGACGGGGAGATCCGCGTGAGCCCCGCGGGAAGCCGTCACGGTGCCGTCTGCCTGGCCCTGGGGGCGCGCATCCTGGCCCACGTCCGCCAGCGCTCGCTCGGTCACGTGTTCGACTCGAGCACCGGCTTCCGCATGCCGGGAGGCAACGTCCGCAGCCCCGACGTGGGCTTCGTCGCTCGGGGCCGACTCGAGGGCGAGCGCGCGCCGGACGGCTTCTGTCCCGTCCCGCCCGACCTCGCCATCGAAGTGCTATCGCCCGAGGACCGCACGCGAGCCGTGCTGGACAAGGTCGGCGAGTACCTTCAGGCCGGCGTGAGCGAGGTCTGGGTCATCGATCCCAGGCGTCGCGCGGCCGTCCTGCATCGATCCCTGACGGACGTGAGATCGATCGGTTCGGACGACGCGCTCGAGGGAGCCATCCTGCCCGGCTTCTCGTGCCGGCTCGCAGAAATCCTGGACTAGTCCCGTAGAATCCTCCGGGATGAGCGAGACCGCCGCCCGCTGCCGCGGCCTGGTGAAGCGCTACGGTTCGGTGGTCGCCGTGGACGGCCTCGACCTGGAGGTGCGCCGCGGCGAGTGTTTCGGCCTGCTGGGACCCAACGGCGCCGGCAAGACAACCACGGTCGAGATCCTCGAAGGCCTGAACGAACCGGACGCCGGCGAGGTGGAGGTGCTAGGCGAGGCCTGGCGCGGCGATGGCCTGGCGCTGCGCGCGCGGCTCGGGGTGCAGCTCCAGGAGACGAAATTCCCGGAGAAGCTGAAGGTGAGCGAGGTGATCGCGCTGTTCCGCAGCTTCTACCCGCGCGGCCTGGGCGTGCTCGAGACGCTGGCGCTGGTGCAGCTCCAGGAGAAAGCCGACGCGTACGTCAAGACGCTCTCGGGCGGCCAGCGGCAGCGCCTTTCGCTGGGCTGCGCGCTGGTGGGCGACCCGGAGCTGCTGTTCCTCGACGAGCCCACGACCGGCCTCGACCCGCAGTCGCGGCTGCAGACCTGGGCGATCGTGGAGGGCCTGAAGGCGCGCGGGCGCACCGTGCTGCTGACCACCCACTACATGGAGGAGGCGGCGCGTCTGTGCGAGCGGGTGGCGATCGTGGACCACGGCAAGACCATAGCGCTCGGCACGCCGCGGGAGCTGATCGCATCCCTGGGGGCCGAGCACGTGATCGAGTTCGCGGTGGGGGAGCCGGCGCCTGCCCTGTCGGCCGAAGTTCTGCAGGGCCTGCCCAGCGTCGAGGGCGTCGCCCACGAGGACGGCCGCTGGCGACTGACGGTGCGCGAAGTCCACCGCACCGTGCCCGCGCTGCTGGCGGCATTGGCCGAGCGCGGGGCCTCGCCGTCGCACCTCACCACCCACCACGCCACGCTCGAGGACGTGTTCGTGGCCAAGACCGGCCGGACGCTGCGCGATGCCTGACGAGATCCCGGTCCGGTCGCCGCTCGTCGAGTTGACGCTCGCCCGTGTCCGCGAACTGTTCCGCGAGCCCGAGGCGGTGTTCTGGGTCTTCATTTTTCCGATCGTGATGGCCGCGATCCTGGGCCTCGCGTTCCGCAGCCGGCCTCCCGAGGCGCTGCCCGTAGCGGTTGTCGCGGGACCCGCGGCCGACGCGCGCCTCGCGGCCCTGAGCGGCGAGGCCAGCCTGAGGGCCGAGGAGGTTGGGGAGGCCGAGGGCCGCGCCGCCCTGGCCCGCGGACGCGTCGTCCTGGTGGTCTCGGCGGGCGAGCCCCCGACATACACGTACGATCCCACGCAGCCCGAGAGCCGGGCGGCACGCATGGCCGTCGAGGACGCCCTGCAGCGCGCCGCCGGCCGGGCCGACGTCTTCGAGTCCGGCTCGGTCGAGATCACGGAACCCGGCGCGCGCTACGTAGACTTCCTGGTCCCCGGCCTGCTGGGCATGAACCTGATGGGCACCGGCATGTGGGGCGTCGGCTTTTCCCTGGTCGTGGCCCGCAACGGCCACCTCTTGAAGCGCCTCGTCGCCGCGCCGGCGCGGCACTCGCACCTGCTGGGGGCGCAGCTCCTGTCGCGCTTGATCTTCCTCGTGCCGGAGGCCGGGGCGCTCTTGTTCTTCGCCTACTTCCTTATGGACGTGCCGCTGCGCGGGTCGCTCGTGCTGCTCTCCGCGGTCTCGCTGCTGGGCGCGCTGGCGTTCACGGGCCTGGGCCTGCTCACGGCCGCCCGCCCGCGCACCATCGAGGGCGTGTCCGGCATCATGAACCTGGTGATGGTGCCGATGTGGGTCTTCTCGGGCATCTTCTTCTCGACCGAGCGTTTTCCCGACTCCATGCAGCCCTTCATCCAGGCGCTGCCCCTGACGGCGCTCAACGACGCGTTGCGAGGCGTGATGCTCGACGGCGCGGGCCTCGTCGCCCTGGCCCCGGAGCTGGGGATCCTGAGCGCCTGGGGCGTCGTCAGCTTCGCGGTCGCCCTGCGCATCTTCCGCTGGCAATAGGCCTCGGACGTCGCGCGCCGGGCCCTGGAGGGCTGGCTCGAGACGGAGGAGGCCTCGGCCACCCAGGCCCCCTACGAGTCGATGGCGCACCTGCTGGGCTGCATCGATGGCGGCGATGCGGGGCGCTCGACGCGCGGGGCGGCCTCGATCGCCAGGGCGTTGCGCGAGAGAGCCGCTCGACGCCGATGATCCTTGTCGACGCGGGCCCGCTGGTGGCCCTGGTGGACAAGGGCGACCAGCACCACAAGCGCTGCGTCGCGACCCTGCGCGAACTGCGAGGACCGCTGGCAACCGCGTGGCCCGCCGTCGCCGAGGCGATGTACCTGTTGCTGGACCAGCCGCGGGGTCAGGACGCCATCTGGGAGATGCTCGAGACGGGGAGCGTGCGACTCCTGCCGCTGGACATCGGCGAGACGCCCCGGATTCGCGAGCTGATGGCCAAGTACCGAAATCGGCCGATGGACCTCGCGGATGCGGCCCTGGTCCGAATCGCGGAGCGCGAAAGCATCGACACCATCTTCACGGTGGACCAGCGCGACTTCCAGGTCTACCGGATCGGCGGCCGCAAGCTATTCCGGATCCTGCCGAAGCCCGCGAGGCGACGCGGCAGGCGGCCCGCGTAGAATCCGGGCATGGATTTCGAACGATTGCCGGGTGGCGACCTGGTAGGGAAGGGGCTCGCCGATCTGGCCCGGGGCGAAGCGACTGACGAAGTGCTGCTGGTTTCGATCGCCGCGGGCCGCCTCCGGGCCGGCGGCCTCTCCGTGCCCACGCCCCTGGAGGATGCCGAGCATCGGCTCTACGCGTCCCTGGCGCGCACGGACTCCGATTCGGCCCACTCCCGGTACAACGCCTTGCTGCGCAGGCTGGTGAGCTTCGAGAGCGCTCTCGAGTGCGCGCGCTGGCCGACGCCGAACCGGTTGCGACGCTTCTTCCGCGCGCTCAGCCGCGAGACCGACCAGGCGACCGTGGTCTACCTGGCGGAATACTCGGGGGCTTAGCCGGACCGGGACCGGACGGAACGGACGAAGGCCAGCAGGTCCTCGAGGTGGTTGCGGAGCACGTCCTCTACGACGCCCAGGTCGACGTTCTGGTAGCCGTGCACGACGACGTTGCGGAACCCGGCCATGTCGCGAAGCACCGAACCGAGATCGTCGGGAATCCAGCCGGCCCTCACGAGCAGGTCGAACAACTCGCGGTTCGTCTGCGGCTCGCCCAAGCGCTCGTCCGAGACGATGTGTGAGGCGGCGTCGAGGGCGGCCTGGATCGCGATCTGCAACGTGTGCTCGACGAAACGCTGCTCGCGGATGTCCGAGCGGAGCGCCTCGGGCTTGGCCAGGCTGCGGAGCTGCTGAACACAGGTCTCGATCAGCGCCAGCTTCTTGGCGATCAGATCGGGGTCGGTCACGCCGGCAGGCGCCGGTACAGTCGGCGGATGGGCTCCATGTCGAAATACTCGTTGCGTGACTGGACCTCGAAACAAATGCGGGCGGCACGGTCGCGGTCGAGCAACACCACGCCATCCCGGAGCACACGGTGTACGAGGTCGCTTGGAGCCCCGTTCAGCATGACGACCTCGGCGGGCCGTCGCAGCACACCCTCGACACGCGCCTCCAGGTCCCTGGCGAGGTTCTGCAGCGTCGGGCGAGGGGGTGCGCCCAGCAAGACGCCGATGTCCACGTCGCTCGAGGGCGAATCCGTACCGCGAGCCTGGCTGCCGTAGAGGTAGGCAGCCAGCACCTCCGTAGGGGCGCCCGCGAGGAGCCTCTTGAGGGTATCGAGCAGCTCGGGGGTCATGGGGCGATTATAGGGCTGGGCTCTGGCCCCTACGGGCTGTTGGGCGCAAAACACATCGGTCCCCGTATCAGTGATCTTACATAACATATATTATCGGAAGCATGGCGCCGTAGCGGAGCGGCCCTCTTGGGAGCGGAACGAGCTAGTTGGAGCCGGGCTCGCGCGCCTGAAGGAATGTGAAGCGCCGGAAGTCGCGGTCGAACGTGTACAGCGTCCGAATCCCGTGCTGCTTCAGGATGGCCGCCAGGTGTCCATCCGGGACCAGCTTCCCGCCGAGCGGTCCCGCATCCCGCGAGGTCGCCCGATACTCTTCCCAGAAGCCATCCCTTTCGCCGATGGCGGCGACATTCGGGCGCGACAGCAAGGCGGAGACCCGATCCTCCGCTTCGGCCGCCGTCAGCGGGCGCGCGAAGATGGCCGCGTGACTCGCGATCCGCAGGAAGCCCAGCAGCACCGGCCACGCCAGGTACAGCGTTTCGTGGCCGTTGCAGAGCTCCTCCAGGAGCCCCGATGAGACGGCATGCCGCGGGTCGTCCTCGTTGAGGGCGTACAGCAGCACGTTGGTGTCCACGCTGACAGCCATGCCGGTCGCCTAGCGGCCCTTCCGCCGAGGTCGTGCCTGGTCGGCCGCGACACTGGCGCCATCCAACACTTCGTAGAGCCGGTCCTTGTCCTCGAGCGGCACGCGTGGACGCCCCATGGCGACTGGCTTCCATCGGAACCGCCCGCCGACCGGCTCGTCTCCGGCTTGCTGGTCCTTGAGCGAACGGGCCAGCAGGTCGCTCGTCAGCCGCCCCAGGCTCACTCCGCGCCGCTCGGCAAGGCGCCGCAGGCGCTCCCAGACCGGTGTGTCGATATCGATCGTTGTCCGCATGATGCCTGATGCTATGCCTGGTGATGCGTGATGTCAATGGGAGATCCTGGCGGTGTCGGCTACAATCCCGACGGACCATGGCCAAGCGCATCCTCGTCGTCGACGACCATCCGCCAACACGTACTTTCGTCCGCACGATGCTCGAGGCCGAAAAGGGCGAGACCTACGAGGTCGTCGAGGCGCAAAACGGCGCCGAGTGCCTCAAGGCTTTCGACGCCAAGGGGCCCTTCGACCTGGTGATCCTGGACGTCGGGTTGCCCGACCTCGACGGCTATGCGGTCTGCAAGGCGCTGCGCAGCGTGGACAGGCAGGTGCCGATCGTGTTCGTGACCGCCCGCGGCGAGATGAGCGACTTCAGCAAGGGCCGCGAGTCGGGCTCCGACTCCTACATCGTGAAGCCCATCGCGCGCGCGGCGCTGCGCTCGATGGTGCTGCTGTTCACCAGCGTGGAGCGCAAGAAGGACAAGGCCAAGGGCGGGTCATGATCCTCGGCCGGCGTCAGGGCGTCGGCCACGTGGCGATCATGCATCCGGATCGCGAGCGGGCCGAGTTGATCGCTCGCAGCCTGCGCTCGGCCGGCCACCGCGTCAGCATCCTCGAACGCTCGCGGCGCCTGGTCCAGAACATCGTCGAGCAGACGCCCGACCTGCTGCTGGCGTCGCTCGGCTGGAGCGACCCGCCGGTGGGCGCCCTGGTGCGCGCCGTGCGCCAGGCCCTGGGCGACGACCTCGGCGTGCTGGTGCTGGTGGCGCCGAGCGACCCCGACTCGCTGGTCGAAGCCGACGAGATGATCCGCGAGCCCTTGGACCCCGGCGAGCTGGACCTGCGGGTCTCCAACATCCTGCGCGCGCAGGCCGACAAGCGGCAGCTCCAGCGCAAGGTGCAGGAGCTGCTGCAGCTCTACAAGGCGACCTGGGCTTTTTCCCTGGCCGGCGGTCCGAAGAAACTGTTCGGCCACCTGGCGCGCCAATCGGCCGAGATCGTGAAGGCCCAGAAGGGCCTGGTGCTGCTGTTCGACAACGAACGGCGCCAGATAGTCGCCCAGAACGAGGCCTTCGGCCTCAGCCGGGAGCAGGTGGAGGCCGCGCGCTACTCGGTGGAGGGCGAGGCCAGCTCGCGCTGGAACTTCCGGCGCAACGGTCCCCTGCTCTCGAACAACGCCCAGGCCGACACGCGCCTGATCCCCGAGATCGCCAAGAACCTCGACCTGCACCAGGTGCTGATGGTGCCCCTGACGCGCGGCCGCAAGATCGACGGCCTGCTGCTGGCCGCCGATCGTCCCGGCAAGGCGGCGTTCACGGACGACGACCTCAACCTGCTGCTGGCCATGGCCGGCGAGGCCACGGTGGCCGTGGAGAACCTGCGGCTCCACGAGGAGCTGAAGCGCGCCAACGACCTGCTCAAGGAATACGACCGCATGAAGAGCGAGTTCGTGGCGATCGTGGCCCACGACTTCCGCAAGCCGCTGATGGCGATCCGCGGCTTCGCCGAGCTGGTGCTCGAGGAGCCGACCCTGCCCGAGGAGTCGAAGCAGGAGTTCATGCGCACCGTGATCGCCGAAACCGACGCCCTGGCCGCCCTGGCCAACGACACCCTGCTGATCACCCAGATCGAGACCGGCCAGTTCCAGTTCCGTTTCAGCGACATCGACCTGGGGCCCTTCATCCTCGAGGCCATGCCCCTGGGCCTCAGCGAGCACTCCGTGCTGCTCGACATCCCGCCCCAGTTCCCGCCCATCGTGGCCGACTCCGACCGGCTGCGGCAGGTGCTCACGAACCTGGTGAACAACGCGGTCAAGTACTCCCCCAGCGGCGGCTCGATCAACGTCCGCTGCCGCCAGCGCGGCAGCGACCACGTGGTGATCGAGGTGATCGACCACGGCCTGGGCATCCCCCAGGAGCAGATCGGCCTGCTGTTCCAGAAGTTCTCGCGCGTGCGCAGCGACGAGCACCTGCGCGTGCAGGGCACGGGCCTGGGCCTCTACATCTGCCGGCTGATCGTGGAGGGCCACGGCGGCCAGATCTGGATCGAGTCCGAGGTCGGCAAGGGCAGCACCTTCGGCCTGGTGCTGCCCCGCGACGCCAGCAGCATCGTGGCCCGGCCAAACCTGCGCAAGGACGTCGACCAGAGCGTTCCCGGCCCGAACAAGGCGTCCTGAAGCCGGCCTAGAGCCGGACGAACTTCTCGACCGCCTTCACGGAGGCGTCGATCTCCAGCGGCGGGTTGGCGCGCCGCGAGCGGCCCCGGTGGAAGTCCATCACCGCTTGCGGGTCCTTGAGCACGTGGCCCGTCAGGATCGCGACCACCGACTCCCCCTTCCGGATCACGCCCCGGCGCCGGAGCTGGCGCGCGCCCGCGACCGACGCGGCCGAGGCCGGCTCGCAGCCGATGCCCGCCGCGTCCACCACGGCCTTGGCCTCGAGGATCTCGCGGTCGCTTACCGACGTCACGACGCCGCGGGTCTCGCGGATCGCCGTCACCGCGCGATCCCAGCTCGCCGGGTCGCCGATGCGAATCGCCGTCGCGATGGTGTGGGCTGTCACCGTGAAGCGGCGGCGAAACCGGGTGCCGAAGCCGCGCTCGAAGGGGTTGGCGCCACGGGCCTGGATTGCCGCGATGCGCGGCACGCGGCGGATCAAGCCCAGCTCGCGGGCCTCGCGCAGCGCCTTGCCGAAGGCCGACGTGTTGCCCAGGTTGCCGGCGGGAACCACGATCCAGTCGGGCGGATCCCAGGCGCGCTGCTGCAGCAGCTCGAACACGATGGTCTTCTGGCCCTCGATGCGCCAGGGATTGATCGAGTTGAGCAGCGCGATGCCCAGCGTGTCGCACGCTTCGCGCACCAGCTTCAGGCACGCGTCGAAGTCGCCCCGCACCAGCAGCGTGCGCGCGCCGTAGGCCAGGGCCTGGGCCAGCTTCCCCGCCGCCACCTTCCCGGCCGGCACGAAGACCAGGGCCGGCAGGCCCGCCTGCGCCGCGTAGGCGGCCATCGACGCGGACGTGTTGCCCGTGGAGGCGCACGCCACGGCCGTCGCGCCCGCGCGCAGGGCCTGGGTCACCGCCACCGTCATGCCGCGGTCCTTGAAGGAGCCCGTCGGGTTCTCGCCTTCGTGCTTCAGCGCGTAGTCGTCGAGGCCGGTAAAGGCGCAGAGCGACGCGCGCCGATGGAGCGCGGTGTTGCCCTCCGGATGCGTGACGAAGCCGCGCCCTGCGAGCAGCAACTCGCGGAAGCGCCAGACGCCACTGCCCTGGGCCGCGGCGTCTGCGGCCCGCCGCGCATCGAAGACGCGACGCAGCGGACGCCCTCGCAGGCGCGGAGACTGCACGACCGAGAGCAGGCCGCCGCAGCCACACTGAGCCCGAGCCGCTCGCGGCGAAAACACCCGCCCGCAAGCGTCGCAGCGGACGCGCTGGGCCGCCGACGCGGCCCGGCTCACACGTCGACCCGGGCGCCGGTCTTGTCGAGGCGGGCCTCGAAGCTCGTGGCCTGATGGCCGCCGCGGGCGTAGCCGTCCACCATGGCCCGCGCCACCGGCGCCGCGGCGCCGCCCGCCACGATCGCGATCAGCGTGGGCCCGCCGCCGCTCACGGCGACGCCCGCCGCGCCGGCGTCGATGCCGGCCGCGAAGGCCCGCACGTAACCCGGGAACAGCTTGGCCCGGGCTGGCTCGGCGATGCGGTCGGTCATGCACTCGCGGATCAGGTCCGCGTCGCCGCGTTCCAGGCCCAGGATCAAGCCGCCCAGGTGCGCCGCCTGCTCGACGGCGTCGACTCGCGGCACGGACTCGGGCAGCAGCGAGCGGGCGGTCGCCGTCTCGACACTGTAGCCGGGCGTGACCAGCACGAACACCAGGCTCGGATGCACCTTGACCGTAGTGAGCCGCAGCGGATCCTGCCCCACCACCAGGATCGCCCCGCCGAGCAGCGACGGCGCGACGTTGTCGGCGTGGCGGCCGCCGGACACGGCCTCCTCGGCCTCGAGCGCGGCGGACAGCAGCGAGTCCCGCGACAGGCGCGCCTGGCACAGCACCTCGGCCGCCACCGCACCCCCCACCGACGAGGCCGCGCTGCCGCCCAGGCCCGCGGCCAGGGGCAGGCCCTTCTCGATCGACAGCTCGATGCCGAAGTCCTCGCCCGCGCGACGCAGCACGGCCTTGGCCGCCAGCGCCGCGGTATTGCGGTTGTCCTCCAGGGGAATGCGGGGGTCGGAGACGGCCACCACGCGCACGCCGGGGTTGTCCGAGCGCGTGGCCGTGACCTTGTCCCCGCGCCCCGTGAGCGCCAGGCCCAGACAGTCGAAGCCGGCGCCGAGGTTCGAGGAGGACCCTGGCGCGTAGACCGTGATGCGGTCCACTACTCCTCGTCCTCGCGCAGCTTGGCCAGAACCGAATAGTCCTCGATGGTCGTGGTGTCCCCCAGGGTCTCGACGCCTGCGGCGATGTCGCGCAGCAGCCGGCGCATGATCTTGCCGCTGCGCGTCTTGGGCAGCGCGTCGGTGAAGCGGATCTCGTCGGGGCGCGCGATGGCGCCGATCTCCTTGACCACGTGCTCCTTCAACTCGGCGCGCAGGGCCTCGTCGGCGCTGCGTCCCTGCTGGCAGGTCACGAAGGCCACGAGTGCCTGGCCCTTCAACTCGTCGGGCCGGCCCACCACCGCCGCCTCGGCGACCTTGGGGTGCGAGACGATGGCGCTCTCGACCTCCATGGTGCCCAGGCGATGGCCGGCGACGTTGATCACGTCGTCCACGCGGCCCATCACCCAGAAGTAGCCGTCTTTGTCGCGCCGCGCGCCGTCGCCGGTGAAGTAGAGGCCCGGGAAGCGGCTCCAGTAGGTCTGGACGTAGCGCTCCGGGTCGTTGTGGACGGTGCGCAGCATCGAAGGCCAAGGCTGCTTGATCACCAGGTAGCCGCCGGCGCCGTCGGGCACGGGCTTTCCGTCCTTGTCCACCACCTCGGGAACGACGCCGAAGAACGGCAAGGTGCCCGAGCCAGGCTTGGTGGGCGTGGCGCCCGGCAGCGGCGTGATCATGATCGCGCCGGTCTCGGTCTGCCACCAGGTGTCCACGATCGGGCAGCGTTTGCCCCCGATCAGCGCGTGGTACCACATCCAGGCTTCGGGGTTGATCGGCTCCCCCACCGTTCCCAGCAGGCGCAGGCTCGACAGGTCGTGCTTGCGCGGCCACTGCTCGCCCCAGCGCACGAAGGCACGGATGGCGGTGGGCGCCGTGTAGAAAATGCTGATGCGGTGGCGCTCGATGATCCGCCAGAAGCGGTCGGGCTCGGGCCAGTTCGGGGCGCCCTCGTACATGAAGGTGGTGGCGCCGTTGGCCAGCGGGCCGTACACCACGTAGCTGTGGCCCGTCACCCAGCCGATGTCGGCCGTGCACCAGTACGTGTCCTCGTCCTTCAGGTCGAACACGTACTTCGAGGACAGGCTGGCCTGCAGCAGGTAGCCCGCCGTCGTGTGCACGACGCCCTTGGGCTTCCCCGTGGTGCCGCTGGTATACAGGATGAAGAGCGGGTGCTCCGCGTCCAGGGGCTCGGGCGGGCAGTCCGCCGAGGCGGCCTCGATCAGCTCGTGCCACCAGTGGTCGCGGCCCGCCTGCATCGCGACCTCGCCGCCCGTGCGGCGCACCACCACCACGTTCTGCACGCTGGGCGTCAGGGGCACGGCAAGGTCCACCGCGGCCTTCAAGGCCACCAGGCTCCCCCGCCGGTAGGCGCCGTCGGCGGTGACGATCAGCTTCGCCTCGGCGTCGTTCATCCGGTCGCGCAGGGCCTCGGCCGAGAAGCCGCCGAACACCACGCTGTGGGTAGCGCCGATGCGCGCGCAGGCCAGCATCGCTACGGCGGCTTCTGGGACCATGGGCATGTAGATCCCCACCCGGTCGCCCTTGCCCACGCCGAGCTGCTTGAGCACGTTCGCGAAGCGGCACACGTCGTGGTGGAGCTGCTGGTAGGTGAGGGTGCGGATCTCCCCCGGCTCGCCTTCCCAGACGATCGCGGCCTTGTTGCGGCGCCAGGTGCCGAGGTGGCGGTCGAGGCAGTTGGCGGACAGGTTGAGCTGGCCGCCTGTGAACCACTTGGCGAAGGGAGCCTTCCAGTCGAGCACGCGGTCCCACCTGCGGATCCAGGCGAGCGCCTCGGCCTGCTCGGCCCAGAAGCCCTCCGGGTCCTCGACGCTTCGCGCGTAGAGCCTCCGGTACTGGTCCAGGCTCGAGACGTGAGCGCGCTTCTGGAACTCCGCGGGCGGCGCGAACACGCGGGTTTCCTTCAGGACCGACAGGATGTCCGTCAACTAGAGGCCTCCTCGGGAGCGCATGCTACGATGCCTCGAATGAACTTGAAAGGGGCCTTGCGCCCCACGCTCCTCGACCGTTACATCGTCAAGGAGATGCTGGCCCCCACCGGACTGGGCCTGCTGCTGTTCACGTTCATCCTGCTGTTGCAGCAGATCACGCTGCTGATGGGCATCCTGATCGCCCGCAGCGCGGACCCCGGGACCATCCTGCGGGTCTTCCTGTACCTGCTGCCCAGCATCTTCGCGGTCACGATCCCGATGGCGTTCCTGCTGGGAGTGCTGCTGGCCTTCGGCCGGCTCGCCAGCGACAGCGAGATCGTGGCGCTGCGCGCCAGCGGCGTGTCCCCGATCCGCCTGCTGCGCCCGGTGCTGATCCTGTCGCTCCTGGCCGGCGCCACCACGCTGTGGACGATGGCGGTGGCCCTGCCGGCCGCGAACCAGGCCCACCGGCAGGAGATGTTCGCGCTCGTGGTCAACAAGGCGCGCAGCGCCGTGAAGCCCCGGGTCTTCAACGACGACGACCTGGTGCCGGGCATGGTGCTCTACGTCTCGGACATCGCGGCCGACAGCGGCGAGTGGCGCGACGTGTTCATCCACGACGTCCGCGACCCCAAGCATCCCAAGGTGGTGCTGGCGCGGCGCGGCCAGCTGCGCGTGGACGAGTCACGCAAGACCGTGTCGATGCACCTCGAGGACGGTGCGATCCACACGGTTCGGCCCGACGACGCCGCCGTGGACACCTTCCAGAAGTTCCGCGAGTCGGACCTGCCGCTGCCCACCGAGACCTTCTTCCCGCCCACGCCGCTCTCCAAGGGCGATCGGGAGATGAGCCTGGCCGAGTTGCGGCAGCGCATCCGCGAGCTGGCTCCCGAGGACGCGGCGCTAAGGGCGAAGGGCAAGCCAGCCATCGCCACCGCTCCCTTCAAGGTGGAGTGGCACAAGAAGTTCGCGATCCCCGTGGCCTGCCTGGTGTTCGGCCTGCTGGGGCTGGGCCTGTCCCTGGGAAGCAAGAAGGAAGCGCGCTCGGCCGCCTTCGCGCTGTCGATCGGCGTGATCTTCGTCTACTACGTGCTGCTGCGCATGGGCGAGCAGGCCGGCGACACCGGTGTGGTCCCGCCCTGGCTTGCGATGTGGGCCGCGAACCTGGTGCTGGGCGCGGTCGCCGTCCTGCTCTTGCTGCGGAACCATCGCGAGGCCGCCTTCGATCCCCTCGATCCGGCGCACTACACGGCCTGGATCCCGCGCCTGCAGCGGGCGCCGCGCGCGACCGGCGTCGGCGCCGGGACAGGTACGCTCCTGCGCCCGGGCCGGCCGGTGGTCGTGGTCCGCTTCCCGCGCCTCAGCCTCGGCACCTCCGTGCCCAGCCGCCTCGACCGCTACGTCGCGCGGCAGTGGGTCTCGCACTTCCTGCTGGTGCTGCTGGCGTTCTGCTCGATTTTCGCCCTGACCCACTTCCTCGACCTGTTCGACGACATCCAGCAGCACCGCATCAAGGGGGCCCTGGTCGCGCACTTCTACGGCTTCTACGCCGCGGAGATCGTGCACCAGATGGCGCCGGTGGCGGTCCTGGTCGCGACACTGGCGACCTTCGGCATCCTGAGCCGCCGCAACGAGATCACCGCCATGAAGGCGGGCGGCATCAGCATCTACCGCGCGACGCTGCCGGCCCTGTTCATGGGTCTCGTCACGAGCGCCGCCCTGTTCGGCATGACGGAGTTCCTGCTGCCGGCCACCAGCCGCGTGGCCAACCGCGACTTCAACGTCATCAAGGGCCGGCCGCCCCAGTCCACGACGCTGCTGCACCGGCGCTGGGTGGTGGGCGGCGATCGCCGCTTCTACAACTTCGACTTCGCCAACGCGGGGGCCCCGGGCTCGGACGAGCTGTCCCTGTTCGGGGTCTGGATCTACGAACTGGACCAGAAGGGCTGGAGCCTGCGCGAGCGCCTGAACGCGGGACGCGCGGTGTGGGATTCGGAGCGCGGCGCCTGGACCCTGGAGAACGGCTGGCGCCGCGTGTTCGGCGCGTCCGGTTCCTTCCGGACCTTCACCCAGGTGAAGACCCGCGACTTCGAGGCGCCCAGCTACTTCAAGCGCGAGGAGCGCGAGTCGGACACGCTGCGCATCGACGAGCTGCGGGGCCACATCCGGTCCCTCGAGGCCATGGGCCTCGACGTCACGCGGCTGCGCGTGCAGCTCCATCGCAAGCCGGCCTTCCCCACCATCGGCGTCGTGATGGCGCTGATCGGGGTGCCCTTCGCCTTCGTCGTGGGCCGCCGCGGTGCCCTCTACGGCGTCGGCATCAGCATCGTGATCGCGATGGTGTACTGGGCCTGCCTCGCGATCTTCGAGCACCTGGGCAACAACGCGCTCTTGCCCCCGCTGCTGGCCGCGTGGTCGCCGAACCTGCTGTTCGGCGCCGCCGGGCTGTACCTGATGTTCACGCTCGAGACGTAGCGCCGCATCTCCGCAAACGGCAAACCACAGAGGTCACAGAGAAACGAACGGAGAGATCACAGAGGATAAGGTGTCTTCAGCCCCTTCTCTCCTCTGTGTCCTCTCCGTGGTGTCTCTGTGTTCTCTGTGGTTGCCCTGGCCGGTGACGCGGTCAGTACCGGTAGTGGTCGGGCTTGAACGGGCCCTCGGGAGCCACGCCGATGTACTTCGCCTGCTTGTCCGAGAGCTGCGTGAGCTTGACTCCCAGCTTCTCGAGGTGCAGCCGCGCGACCTTCTCGTCGAGGCGCTTGGGCAGCACGTAGACCTTCTTCTCGTACTTCGCGGCGTTCTCGGCCAGCTCGATCTGCGCGATCACCTGGTTCGTGAAGCTGTTGGACATCACGAAGCTCGGGTGGCCCGTGGCGCAGCCCAGGTTCAGGAGCCGCCCCTCGGCCAGCACCAGGACCGCGTGGCCGTCCGGGAACGTCCACATGTCGTACTGGGGCTTGACGGTGGTGCGCTGGATTCCCGGCACCTTCTTCAGGCCCTCCATGTCGATCTCGTTGTCGAAGTGGCCGATGTTGCCGACGATGGCCTTGTCCTTCATGCGCGCCATGTGGGCCGCCGTGAGGATGTCGCAGTTGCCCGTGGCCGTGATGAAGATGTCCGCCGTCTCGATCACGTCCTCCAGGGTCTGGACCTGGTAGCCCTCCATGGCCGCCTGCAGCGCGCAGATGGGATCGATCTCGGTGACGATCACGCGCGCGCCCTGGCCGCGCAGGGACTGGGCGCAGCCCTTGCCCACGTCGCCATAGCCGCAGATCACGGCGACCTTGCCCGAGAGCATCACGTCCGAGGCGCGGAAGATGCCGTCGATCAGCGAGTGACGGCAGCCGTACAGGTTGTCGAACTTGCTCTTGGTGACGCTGTCGTTGACGTTGATGGCCGGGAACAACAGCGTGCCGGCCTTCTGCATGTCGTAGAGGCGGTGCACGCCGGTGGTGGTCTCCTCGGAGACGCCGTGGCACTCCTTGGCGACCTTCAGCCAGCGCTCCTTCGTGCCCTGCTGGATGCGGGCCAGGAGGCGCAGCACGAGGGCGAACTCCTCGCTCTCGGCCGAGGCCGCGTCGGGAACGCGTCCCGCGATCTCGAACTCGACGCCCTTGTGGATCAGCAGCGTGGCGTCGCCGCCGTCGTCCACGATCTGCGTGGGTCCCAGGCCGTTGCCGAAGTCGAGGGCGCGCTCGGTGAAGTTCCAGTACTCCTCGAGCGTCTCGCCCTTCCACGCGAAGACCGGCACGCCGGCCGGCTTGTCGGGCGTGCCCGTGGGGCCCACCACCACGGCGGCCGCCGCGTGGTCCTGCGTGGAGAAGATGTTGCAAGAAGCCCAGCGCACGTCGGCGCCCAGCGCCTTCAGGGTTTCGATCAGCACCGCGGTCTGGATGGTCATGTGGAGGCTGCCGGTGATGCGCTGGCCGCGCAGCGGCTGCGCCGCGGCGTACTCGGCGCGCACGGACATCAGGCCCGGCATCTCCTGCTCGGCCAGGCGGATCTCCTTGCGGCCCCACTCGGCGAGGCCCAGGTCCTTGACCTTGTACTCCATGAGCCCGCTCGCGGCGGGCGCTGCCACAGTCGTCGTCATCGCTTCTCCTTCTGTCTTGCCTTCAAGAACTCGACCCCTCCCGAACGCCGCGCCGACAGCAGGAGCAGGGCGGGCCCCTTGGCCTGCGCCTCGGGGGGCAGCGGCTGCGCACGCGCGCCCTCGAAGTGCGCGCCACGCGCCAGGCTTTCGAACTCGGCCGGCGCGAAGCCCAGGCTGTGCTGTCCCATCTGGCGGCGGAACTCCTCCCGATCGTGGCGCAGCAGGTCCACCACCACGAGTCGGCCGCCCGGGCGCAGGATGCGCCAGGCCTCTGCGAGTACCGTGTCCGGCGACTCGACGTACGTGAGGGCCAGGAGCAGCAGGGCGGCGTCGACGGCGCCGGCCTCGATCGGCAGCGCTTCCAGGCTTCCCTGGCGCAGCTCGACGTTGTCGAAGCCCGCCGTGCGTTTGCGGGCGGCCTTCAGCATGGCCGCCGACTGATCGACACCCACGACCTTCGCCACGACTGGCGCCAGGCTGGCGGTGACGTGGCCCGTGCCGCAGCCCAGGTCGGCCACGGTCCACTCGGAAGGCACGAGGGCCAGGAGCGCGGCCTGGCTGAAGCCGTGACCGTACAGCTCGCCGCGCAGCTTGTCCCACTGCCCCGCCGCGCCGGCGAAAAACGCCTGCGCCGCGGGCTGCCGCTCGGACAACCGCCGGGCGAGCCGCAGCCGGTCCTGCTCGGCCGTCGCCCATCCGTTCATCTGCTCGCGGGCCAAAAGCCACAGCTTCCGCGCCCCGCCATCGGCCTCGGCCATCCGATACAGCCGCGTGGTGGCCTGCGGCCGGCTCTTGACCCAGCCGAGGTCGGAAAGCAGCTTCAGGTGGCGGCTCACGGTGGACTGCGGGAGCTGCACGACGTCGCACAGCTCTTGGACCTGGAGCTCCTGGCGCTCGAGCAGGCGCAACAGGCGCAGCCGCGTCGGGTCCGCCAGGCTGCCCATCAGGCCCAGGAGTGCTTCGGGTTGTCTCTCGGGTGCTGCCATCCCTATATCCGGATAGAAGGATATAAGAGGCGCCGGCCGGATGTCAATAGGCGCCGAGGTTCGAGAGCCAGATGGTCCCGGACGTACCCGGCTTCACCGCCCCCTGGTCGAGGACGAAGACGATCTGGACGACCTTGTCGAGGTCCAGGCGCCCGTCTGTCTTCGGGTTGATCGAGCGCAGGCTCGCGAAGGGCACCGCCACGCGGCGCCACTGCGCCGAGGTCCGGACCGACCCGAACCACCATTCCGTGCCGTCGTCGGCCGAGGCCGGGTTCTGGTCGCGGACCTGGATCCACAGCCGGTAGACGCCGTCCGCGCGCAGGTCGAAGACGACGCCGTTGCGCCCCGACAGGTCGCGGCGCGCGCGGCTGACCAGGGCGCACCAGACGTAAGGCACGCCGGGCCCGGGTTGGCCGAGCTTGAATGCGATGCGCGCCGCCGGGCCGCCGGTCGGCCCCGCAGCCGGATCCAGCACCTCGCGCTGCATGGTCGAGCCGCCGCCGCCGAACTCCGCGCCGAAGCTCGTGGCCGGGCCGAGGTCGTCCAGGATCTGTGCCGCCTCCGGCGTCGGCGCTTCGGCCGGCCAGGCCGCGCGGGCTGCGCGCGCCGCCCGCTCGCCCTCGTCGAACACGTAAATCGGGTTCGACACGATCCACGGCACGCCAAAGCCCGGGACGGCGACCTCGACGCGATACACGCCCGGCCCGCTGGCGTCGTGCAGGTATGCGATGCCCGCGGCTCCCGCGGCGCCGGACTCGCCGATAGGCTGCCCGTCCTTGCGGAGCACGGCCCGGGCGCCGGCCGGTGCCCGCGCGAGCACGCGCAGCCGTGGAGCGGGCGTGGCGGCGATCGTGTCGCCCATCGTCGCGCGCCCCGAGGCGCCCTCGGCCACGAACGAGAAGGCGTCGGCGGGGGCGATCGCGTCGATCCCCAGGTACGACCGCCCCCGCCCCAGCGCCTCGATCAGGCGAGCCGCGTCGCGGCCCGCGTCCCCGCTCAGCGCTTCCGGCAGCAGCACGTAGTTGCGCGCCAGCTCGAACAAGGATGCGTAGGATGGGAAGCGCGCGGCGAAGCGTTTCGACAGCGGCACGCGGCTGTGGGCGTCGGCCCCGAGGATGCCGGGGGTGTCGCGTACGGCGAGCAGCCGATCCCAACGGCGCAGCGTCTCGTCCGCGGGCGTCAGGCTGCCGAGCAGCGCGTAGCGAGGGTTGGCCAGGTAGAGCCCGGCGGTCCGCAGCAGGCGCGGCCAACCAGCGCTGCGCCACTGGCTGTCGCCGTTCAAGAGTTCCAGGCCCCACGACCCGGGCAGGTCCCAGCCGCTGAAGCGGAAGTCCTCGCGGGGGCTCTGGGGATGGGCTGCGAACGCGACGCCGCCCGGCTCGCGGATGTCGTCCAGGGCATCGCGGGCGTCCCCCGAGAACCGGTATGCGGGGTCGGGCAGACCCAGTCCGACGATGTGCCCGGCCGTCGTCGACACCTCCGTCCCCACCAGGACCAGCACGCCGTCGTGGTAGCCCTCGACGGGTTTCGCGTCGAGGCTGTTGTGGTCGGTGATCACCACGAAGCCGAGGCCCGCGTGCTTCGCGGCGAGGGCCACTTCGTTCGGCGTCCCGCCGCCGTCCGAGAGGGTCGTATGCACATGGACCGCGCCAGCGACCCGCGTGAGGCCGTCGTCGGGTGCGGGGCCCGCGACGGCTCGCGGCCGCTGCAGCGCGATCCAGCCCAGGAACGCGAACGCCGCCGCCAGGAGCCCGATCAGGATCCAGCGGCTGCGTGTCACGCCCGCCTGCTACTTGACCAGCAGCTTGCGCAGCGCCTCGGCCTTGTCGGTGCGCTCCCAGGGGAACTCGGCGCGGCCGAAGTGGCCGTAGGCGGCGGTGGCCTTGTAGATCGGCCGTCGCAGGTCGAGGTACTCGATGATGGCCTTGGGCGTCAGGGGGAAGACCTGTCGGATCGCGTCCACGATCTTCGCCTCCTCCACTCTTCCCGTGCCCATGGTGTCGGCCATCACCGACACCGGCTCGGCCACGCCGATCGCATAGGCAACCTGCAGCTCCACCTTGTCGGCCAGGCCCGCGGCCACGACGCTCTTGGAGATGTGGCGAGCCATGTAGGACGCCGAGCGGTCCACCTTGGTCGGGTCCTTGCCCGAGAAGGCGCCGCCGCCGTGGCTGCCCACGCCGCCGTAGGTGTCCACGATGATCTTGCGGCCGGTCAGGCCGCAGTCGCCCTGGGGCCCGCCCACCACGAAGCGCCCGGTGGGGTTGATGAAGTACTTGGTCTTCTCGTCGAGCAGCTCGCGCGGCACCACGGCGTGGATCACCTTCTCGAGGATGTCCTCGCGGATCGTGTCCATCTTCACCAGGTCGCTGTGCTGCGCCGACACGATCACGGCCTCCACGCGCACCGGCCTGTCGCCGTCGTACTGGACCGTGACCTGGCTCTTGCCGTCGGGCCGGAGGTAGTCGAGCACCTCCTCCTTGCGGACCTGGGTGAGCCGGCGCGTGAGCTTGTGGGCGAGCATGATGGGAAGAGGCATCAGCTCTTCGGTCTCGTTGCAGGCGTAGCCGAACATGAGGCCCTGGTCGCCGGCGCCCCCGGGATCGACGCCCATGGCGATGTCGGGCGACTGCTCGTGGATGGCCGAGATCACGGCGCAGGTCTCGTAGTCGAAGCCGTACTTGGCGCGCGTGTAGCCGACGCCCTTGATCGTCTCGCGCACGATCGTGGGCAGGTCTGCGTAAGCCTTGGTGGTGATCTCGCCGGCAATGAAGGCGAGGCCGGTGGTCACCAGGGTCTCGCAGGCCACTCGGCTCGTCGGGTCCTGCCCGATGAGCGCATCCAGCACCGCGTCCGAAATCTGGTCCGCGATCTTGTCCGGATGCCCCTCGGTGACCGACTCCGAGGTGAAGAGGTGCTGCCCGTTCTTTGCCATTGCCGCTCCGCTCAAGGGGCCCCTTGGGGCCCGCCCAAAACGCGAGAGAGTATCACGCCTCCCCTCCGGGGCTGAAAGCTGATGGCTGAAGGCTGACGGCGGCCGTCAAGCGCGCGGATGGAACTGGTCGTAGATCTTGCGCAGGCGCTCGCGCGTGACGTGGGTGTAGATCTGGGTCGTCGCGATGTCGGCGTGGCCCAGCATGGCCTGCAGCGCGCGCAGGTCGGCGCCGTGCTCGAGCAGGTGCGTGGCGAAGGAGTGGCGCAGCACGTGGGGCGTGAGGATGCGCTCCACCCCGGCGCCGACCGCGTGGCGGCGCACGAGCCCCCACAGCCCCATGCGCGTGAGCTTGCCGCCGCGCAGGCTCAGGAACAGCGGCGTCCGGTCGCGCCCCTTTGCGAAGCCGGGCCGCGCGTCGCGCAGGTATCGCCTCACCCAGTCGCGGGCCACCCGGCCGAGTGGGACGAGACGCTCCTTGCGGCCCTTGCCGAAGCAGGTCAGCAGGCCGACGTTCATATCGAGGTCCGACGGCTTCAAGCCGATCAGCTCCGACGCGCGCAAACCCGTGGCGTAGAGCACCTCCAGGATCGCGCGGTCGCGAAGCCCCAGGGGTGTCGAGACGTCGGGCGCCGCGAGCAGCGCCTCCACCTGCGCCGGCGTCAGGAAGCGCGGCAGGGCCTTGAAGGCCCGGGGCGCGCGCAGGTTCTCCATCGGGTCCAGCTCCAGGTGTCCCTCGCGCACGGCATAGCGGTAGAACCCCCGCAGGGCGTGGATCGAGCGCGCCACCGAGCGTGGCTGTAGGCCGCGGGATCGGAGCCAGGCGATGAAGTCGGTCAGGTCGGACTGCTTCATGGCGAGGACGGGCTTCTTGCGCTGGCGCGCGCGCTCCTGCAGCACCGACAGGTCTCGCCCGTAGGCCAGGAGCGAGTTCTCGGCCAGGCCGCGCTCCACGCGCAGGTGGTCCAGGTAGCTCGAGACGACCGCCTCGCTCAGAGGCTCAGCTCGGCTCCGAACGTGATGCCTCCCTGGCGAAAGCGCACGAAGTCCGGGTCGTCTTCCCCCTGGATCTTCATCAGCCGGTAGCCCCCGCCGATCGCCATGCGCTCCGAGACGTGATAGCGCACGCCGAGGCGCAGCTCGTACATGTGGCCCCGCTGCCCCACCGTGACGCCGCTCAGCTCCCCGTCGAAGCTCATCTTGCCCGCATAGATGCGCCCCGTGACGCCGATGAGCGGGACCGGCGTGCGGAGGTCCTCGCGCTCGTCGATCTGGAGCTCGGGCGCCGCGATCGTCGCGTCGCCGTCGAACATCATGCCGCCGAGCACGAGGCCGATGTAACCGGAGCGGTTCTTGAAGACGTCGAACTCGAGGCTGGCCGAATACAGCTTTCCTTCGACTCTGCTCAAGACCCGGCTGTCCACGGGATAGATGCGGCCGTCGAAGACGAAGGACCCGGTGATGCGAGTGTCCCCGAGGTATTCGAGCGGCGTCATGCTCCCGCGGACCTTGAAGCCGGGCGCGACCTGGAGGGCGGCGCGCAGCTCCCAGACCCGCTTGTCCTCGATGCCGAGGTCTTGCTTGAGGTCGATCCGCGTTCCGAACACGCCGGCCTGCAGCTCGGCGTCCAGGGAGGCGCGCCACTGCAGGTACTCGACCCGCATGTGGTACTGCTCTTCGGGTGGCAATCCCTGGGCCGCCGCGCCAGAGGCAGCGCCCAGGAGCGCCCCGATGATGAAGACTCGGTTCATAACGCGAGGCTAGCACGCGAGGCCGTGGGGCCACAAGCTGTTGTAGCCAACCGGGATACCGCCCCCTATCCGCGGGGTTTACGGCGGAGCGCGCCCATCAGCTTCGCGGTCTCGGGCAACCCGAGCGCGCGGCTGGCACCGAAATAGACCAAGACGCCGAGCCCGATGGGCGGCAGGGCCGTGATGGCCTGCGCCGCGAACCCGTCGCTTCCCACGACGCGCTCCAGCCCGGCGGCCGCGGCAAAGGCGAGCGGCGCCATCAGGGCGGCCGCGGCGGCCATCAGGCCGAGGGCGCGGCCGAAGCCCTCGCGGAACAGGCCCCCGATGCGCTTCTCGAAGCACACCACCAGCACGAGCGCGTTCACCAGGGCGCCGAGGCTCGTGCCCAGGGCCACGCTGCGGAAGCCGAGGCGCTCGTAGAGCGTCAGGTTCAAGACGAGGTTCGTCAGGACGGCAAAGACGCTCGCCGCGAGCGGCACGCGCGGCGAGGCCAGCGCGTAGAAGGCCGGGGCCAGTACCTTGACTGCGGCGTAGGCCAGCAGGCCCGCGCCATAGCAGGTCAGCGCGACCGCCGTCTGCGCGGTGTCGTGGGCCGTGAAGCGCCCGCGCTCGAAGAGCAGGCGCACGATCGGCACGCCCAGCACCAGCAGCCCGACGCTGGCGGGGATGGTCAGGAACGCCAGCATGCGCAGCGACCGCCGCAGCGTGTCGCGCAGGCCGTCCATGTCGTTGTCGGCCGCGCGCCTGGCGAGACCGGTGGCCGCGACGGTCCCCGCGGCGACGCCGAACAGCCCGATGGGCAGGTAGAGGATGCGGAAGGCGTAGTTGAGCCACGACACCGCTCCCGGATCCTGGGAGGCGAAGATGCTGTTCACGAAGATGTTGATCTGAACGGCCGCCAGGCCGGCGGTCGCCGGCCCCATGAGCGCCGCGATCTGGCGCATGCCGGGGTCGCCCGGCGCCCATTCGGCGCGGAAGCGGAAGCCCTGGGCGCGCAGCGGGGGCACCTGAATCAGGAACTGGGCCACTCCCCCGAGCAGCGTCCCGACCGCCCAGCCGATGGCGACTTGTTCCAGGGAAAAGCCCAGGCCCCACAGAGCGATACCCACCACGATTGCCACCACGTTGAACATCGCGGGCGCCAGGGCCGGAGCGGCGTAGCGCTCCTCCGCGTTCAGCATGCCCATGGCGACCGCCGCACAGGAGACGAGGAACAAGAAGGGCAGCATGATGCGCGTGAGCAGGACCGTGAGATCCCGCTTGCCCGGCACGGCCTCGAAGCCCGGGGCCAAGGCGGTCACCAGCGGTGCGGCGAGCAGGATCGCAAGGATCACCAGGACGCCCACGATCGCGCCCAGGAGCGTCAGCACCCGCGAGGCGAGCCGCTGCGCCGCCTCGCGGCCCTCTTCCCTGGCGGTCCGCGCATAGGTCGGCACGAAAGCGGCCGACAGGGCTCCCTCCGCGAACAGGTCTCGGAGCAGGTTCGGTATGCGGAAGCCGATCTGGTAGGCGTCGGCGTGCATCCCGGCGCCCATGAGGGCCGCAAACACCTGCTCCCGGACGACGCCCAGGACACGGGAGACGAGGATCAGGCCCGAGACCTGGCCCGCCGAGCGCAGTGCCGAGGGCCCCTTTGCCCCGCCGTCCCCTTCCTTGACCGGCTTCATGCGGGCCTGTAAACTTACCCTTTCCCTGTCGCCGTCATGTAGGAGGATGTGAGTGGCTCAGCACGCGTCAGCCGAGAAGCAGATGAGGCAAGGCGAGAAGCGCCGGGCCCGCAACCGTAGCAACGTGTCCCAGGTCAAGACGCAGATCCGCAAGCTGCGCGAGGTCATCGCCAAGGGCGACGCCGCCCAGGCCAAGGCCATGCTCCCCGAGACGGCCAGCGCCATCGACAAGGCCGTGAAGAAGGGCGTGCTCCACGACAACGCCGGCGCTCGTCACAAGAGCCGCCTGACGTCGCGCGTCAACGCCCTGGGCGCGCGCTCCTAGCCCCACCCGTCCTCGGGCACGCCTCCGCGATCGCCGCCGCCAGGGCCACGGAGGGCGCCCCCCCGGTCTTCACCCGCCGATCGGCCGTGCGCAGGGCCGCCTGGGCCCGCAGCAGCTCGGCCTCCGTCCAGCGCTCCGCGGCGCGCTCCAGGTCGGGCAGCTTGAAGGCCATGTTCTTCGGCAGCCAGGCGAGCTTCTCCTCGCGCGACGCGCGCGCTTCGCGCAAGGCACGCAAGCCCCGCAGGCGCCGCAGCGACTGGTAGACGGCGCCGACCAGCATCGGCGCCTCCTCCCCGTCATCGAGCAGGCGCAGGGCCAGCTCGAGCGCCTCGCCGGCCCGGCGCTCGGCCACGGCGTCGCCGAGCAACCAGAACGGCCGGGCGAAACTCCTGCCGAGCACCGCGGCCACGTCGTCCGCGCTGAGCTGCTTCTGACCCAGGGCGAACGCTTCGAGCTTGTCGAGCTCCCCCATCAGGCGCCGCAGGTCCTGGCCGACGCGCTCCACCAGCTCCTCGACGGCGTCGGCGGCCAGCGGCAGCTTGCGGCGCTGCACCTCTTCGGCCACCCGCGCCTTCAGGCGCGCACCCTTCAGCGGCTCGGCCGAGAGGGTCTCGGCCGACGCGAGCAGCGCCTTCCAGGCCGTGCGCCGCTTGTCGGGCTTCGCCGCCACGAACACCAGCGTGGCGTCCGGGTTCGGGTCCTCCAGGTAGGGCGCGAGCTCGTCGTCGTCGCCCTTCAAGGCCTCGGCCCCGCGCACCAGCACCACGCGCCGTTCGGCGAACAGCGAGCGAGCGCGCGCGGCGTCGAGCACGCGGCTCCAGGTCGTCTCGTCGCCGCGCAGGGTCTGCACCGCCTCGCTCCGCTGCGCGCCCACGGCCCTGCCGAGGATCGCCTCCACGGCCTCCTCCGCCAGGAAGGAATCGGGGCCGACGATCGCGTAGACGCAGGCCGTGCGCTTCGCGGCGCCCACTAGAACGCCTCGAGCATCGCCGCCACGACGGTCTTCGCGAAGCTCACGGCGATGCGGTCCAGGGCCTGCTCCTCGCGGTCGAAGTAGTTCTCGGCGTCCTCCCCGATGTCGTACTCGTCGCGAGCGCTGAAGCCGTCCGATTCCCAGATCGGCTGCGTCGAGCCGACCTTGAAGTAGCGGACCTTGGCCGTGAGCAGCGCCACGTAGCGGCTGGCCTCGGAGCGGCCCCCGCTGTCGGGCCGGTTGAAACCGATGGCCTGGGAGTTGTAGCTGAGCAGTGTGCCCTCGACCACGGCATCGACGCCGGCGTCGCCCTCGACCACGTCGAAGCGGCCTTTCCGCAGCAGCTCTTCGATGACCTTCTCGGTGATCTTCTGGTCGAGACCCGGCTTGCCCGTCTGGTCCTTGAACAGGGGCACGCCCATCTTCTTGATGCTCGGGTCCACGGAGATGCCGCGCCCCTCGAGGGCGTAACCGCAGGCCTGGAGGGTAGAGGCGCCGAGAAGCAGCAGGGCCTCCCGCCGCCTCACTTCACCACCAGGCTCACCAGGCGCCCTGGCACCACCACGCACTTCAGCAACTGCTTGCCGGCGGTCAGCTCCATCACCTTCGCCTCGCGCAGCGCCTGGGCCCTTATGGCCTCCTCGCCGGCGTCTGCGGCTACGGTGATCTTCGCACGCACCTTGCCGTTCACCTGAACCGCCAGCTCCACCTCGTCCTCTTTCGACAGCTCGGCCTTCGCCACGGGCCAGTTGCGGTCCACGATGCTGAAGCGGCGCCCCAGGGCCATCCACAACTCCTCGCACATGTGGGGTGCGAAGGGCGAGAGCAGCAGGATCAGGGTTTCGACGGCTTCCAGCAGCACCGGCCGCATCGGTCCCTCGGCCACCCGGCCTTCGACGCGCGCGATCTCGTTGTACAGCTCCATCAGCGCCGAGACTGCGGTGTTGAGCTTGAAGCGCTCCTCGATGTCGGTCGTGACGCGCTGGATGGTCTGGTGCGTCAGGCGCCGGAGCCCGCGCGCCTCGGGCGTCAGCAGAGGCGGCATCGGCTGCCGCACTTCGCTCGCGAAGCGAGCGGCGTGACGGTCCAGGAGCCGCCAGACCCGGCGCAGGAAGTGGGCCGGGCCTTCGATCTGCGCGTCCTGCCACTCGAGCGACATCTCGGGCGGCGCCACGAAAAGTATGTAGAGGCGCAGGGTGTCGGCGCCGTACTTCGAGACGATCGTGTCGGGCGACACGGTGTTGCCCTTCGACTTGGACATCACCTCGCCGTCCTTGTGGACCATCCCCTGGGGGAACAGGCGCGTCACGGGCTCGTCGAAGGTGACGAGGCCCAGGTCGCGCATCACCTTGGTCCAGAAGCGCGAGTAGACGAGGTGCAGGATGGCGTGCTCGATGCCGCCCACGTACAGGTCGATCGGAAACCAGTAGCGCACGGCCTGGCTGTCCACCGGGCCATCGTCCTTGCGCGGCGACAGGTAGCGGTAGAAGTACCAGGACGAGTCCACGAAGGTGTCCATGGTGTCGGTCTCGCGGCGCGCGGGCCCACCGCACTTCGGGCAGGCCGCGGTCACGAAGTCCTTGACCTTCTCGAGGGGGTTGCCGCCCTCGCCCGTGAAGGGCGCGTCCTTCGGAAGCTCGACCGGCAGCTGCGCGTCGGGAACGCCGACGACGCCGTCCCGGTCGCAGTAGACGACAGGGATCGGCGTGCCCCAGTAGCGCTGGCGGCTGATCAGCCAGTCCTTGAGCCTGTAGCTGACCGCGGCCTTGCCGAACCCCTGCTGCACCGCATGGGCGGTCATGCGCGCGATCGCGGCTTCGACCGGGAGCCCGTCGAAGGGCCCGCTCGCCACCGTCCGGCCTTCGCCGTCGAAGGCCGCCTGCATGGCGTCCGCGTCGAGGGCCGGGCCGTTGGGCTGGATCACGACCCGGATCGGGATCCCGTACTTGCGCGCGAACTCGAAGTCCCGCTGGTCGTGGGCCGGCACCGCCATGATCGCCCCCGTGCCGTAGCCCATCAGCACGAAGTTGCCGACCCAGATCGGGATGCGCTCGCGCGTGAACGGGTTTGTGGCGTGGCTTCCGGTGAACACGCCCTCCTTCTCGACCTGTCCCGCCTGGCGCGCGCGCCGGTCCTGGGCCCGCAGCCGGGCCACCGCCAGCCGCGCCTCGTCGGTCTTCAGCAGGTCGGGCACGCGCGGGTGCTCGGGCGCCGCCACCATGAAGGTGGCGCCGTAGATGGTGTCGATGCGCGTGGTGAAGACGCGCAGCGGCGCCTGGCCCTCCACCGGAAAATCCACCTCGGCACCCTGCGAACGGCCCACCCAATTGCGCTGCTGCACCAGGACGCGCTCGGGCCAGGCCGGCACCTGCTGCATGTCGTCGATCAGCTCGTCCTGGTACTGCGTGATGCGCAGGAACCACTGCGCCATCTCGCGCTCTTCGATCTGCGAATGGCAGCGCCAGCACAGCCCACCCTCGGCCTGCTCGTTGGCGAGCACCGTGAGGCAGGAGGGGCACCAGTTGACCGGCGCCTGCTTGCGGTAGGCGATGCCGCGCTCCAGCATGCGCAGGAAGAACCACTGGTTCCAGCGGTAGTACTCGGGGTCGCAACTGGCGATCTCGCGGCTCCAGGGATAGCTGAACCCCAGGCGCTGGAGCTGCCGCTTCATGCCGGCGATGTTGTCGCGCGTCCACTTCTCGGGATGCACGCCGCGCTTGATCGCCGCGTTCTCCGCGGGCAGGCCCAGGGCGTCCCAGCCGATGGGGTGCATGACGTTGAAGCCGCGCATGCGCTTGTAGCGCGCGATCACGTCGGTGATGCAGTAGTTCCGGACGTGGCCGACGTGGATGTCCCCCGAAGGGTAGGGCAGCATCTCCAGGCAATAGAACTTGGGGCGTGCGGGGTCCTCGCTGACCTCGAAAGTTCGTCCGTCAGCCCACCTCTTCTGCCAGCGCGTCTCGATCTCGTCGAAGTCGTACTCGGTCATAACCCCATGAAGCAAAACGAGATCCTACCACGCGTCATTCGAGCGTCCAGAATTCGCCGAAGAAGCGCCGGTACTCCTCTAGCATGCGCTCGGCGAAAGGCGAGGCCGCTGCGAGCGGCGCTGCCGGCTCGCCCAGAAGCACTCGCGCGACGGCCTCGGACGAGGCCGCGATGCCGTCGAGATCGTAGCCGCCCTCGAGCGCCACCACGACGCGCCCCGAGGCGGCGCCCAGCGCCGTCTCGAGGCAAGCGGCCATCACCGCGGCGAAGCCGGCGGGTGTCACCCGCATGCCGGCCAGCGGATCGTCCACGTGAGGGTCGAAGCCCGCGGAGACCAGGACGAGCTGCGGGTCGAAAGCACGCCCGAGCGGCGCCACGAGCCCGCGATACAGGGTGGAGTACTCGGCGTCGCCGCAGCCGGCGGGCAGCGGCAGGTTGACCGTGAAGCCCCGGCCCTTGCCTTCCCCCACCTCGCGCAGCCCGCCCGTGCCCGGGTAGAACGGGTACTCGTGCGAGGAGACGTAGAGCACCCGCGGCTCGGTCCAGAAGACCTGCTGCGTCCCGTTGCCGTGGTGCACGTCGGAGTCGATCACCAGAACCCGCTCGAGGCCGCGGTCCAGGGCATGCGCGGCGGCCACCGCGACGTTGTTGAACAGGCAGAAGCCCATGGCGCGGTCCGGCTCGGCGTGGTGTCCCGGCGGCCGCACCGCGCAGAACGCCCGCTCCAGGCGGCCGTCCAGTGCGCGATCGACCGCGTCCACCACCGCCCCCGCGGCGCGCAGCGCGGCCCGGTAGGAGTCGGGGCCGGCCTGGGTGTCGGGATCCAGTCTCACGGTGCCGCCCTGCGTGCCCGCCATGGTCGCCACGTGTTGGGCGCCGTGAACGCGCAGCAGTTCCTCGCGTGTCGCCTCGCGAGGATCCAGCAGCTCGAGCCGCGGTTCGAGAGGGAGGAGGCCCCGGCGCACCGCGTCCAGCCGCTCCGGGCGCTCGGGATGGCCGCGCCCGGCGTCGTGGCGGCGGAACAGCGGGTCGTCGTACAGGCCGACCCGCAGGGTCACGTCAGCACTCTGGCAGGTTCACGCTGAAGTCGTGGGCCTCGAGCACGTGGAGCGCCAGGCCGCCGCGGGCCGTCTCCTTGTACTTGTCCTTCATGTCGGCGCCGGTGTCGCGCATGGTCTTGATCACCTTGTCCAGCGAGACGAAGTGGGTGCCGTCGCCCCGCAGCGCCATGCGCGCGGCGTTGATCGCCTTCACCGACGCCATGGCATTGCGCTCGATGCACGGCACCTGCACCAGCCCGCCGATGGGGTCGCAGGTGAGGCCCAGGTTGTGCTCCATGGCGATCTCGGCGGCGTTCTCGACCTGCCCCGGAGTGCCGCCCATCACCTCGGCCAGGCCGCCCGCGGCCATGGAGCAGGCCGATCCCACCTCGCCCTGGCAGCCGACCTCCGCGCCGCTGATCGACGCGTTCTCCTTGTAGAGCACGCCGATGGCGCCCGCGGTGAGCAGGAAGCGCACGACGCCGTCGTCGTTCGCCCCCGGCGTGAAACGGGCGTAGTAGTGGAGGACCGCGGGGACGATGCCGGCGGCGCCGTTGGTGGGCGCCGTGACGATGCGGCCGCCCGCCGCGTTCTCCTCGTTGACCGCGAGCGCGTACAGGTTGACCCAGTCCATCGCCGTCAGCGGATCGCGCAGCGCGGCTTCGGGATGCAGCAGCAGGCTGCGCTGCAGGTCGGCCGCGCGCCGCTTCACCTTCAGACCGCCCGGCAGGACGCCCTCTTCGGCGCAGCCGCGCTTGACGCACTCCTGCATCACGCCCCAGATCCGCAGCAGCCCCGCCCGCACCTCGGGCTCCGCCCGCTGCGTCATCTCGTTGGCCAGCATCAGGTCGCTGATGCGCAGGCCGTGGGCCGAGCACAGCTCCAGCAGGTCGCGGCCCGACCTGAAAGCGTACGGCACGCGCGGCGCGGCGTCCGCGCGGCCCGCGCCCGGCTCCGCCGCGTTCTCGTCCACCACGAACCCGCCGCCCACCGAGTAGTAGACGCGCGCGCGCAGCGCCTCGCCCGACTCCGCCAGCGCCGTGAAGCGCATGGCGTTGGCGTGGAAGGGCAGGCTTTGGCGCAGGAACTGCAGGTGCTCCTTGTCGTTCCACGCGATCTCGCGCCGGCCCAGGAGCGACAGCCGGCCCGAAGAGCGCGCCGCCTCGACCAGGCGTGGGATCGCCGACACCTCGACGCCCTCGGGCGTCTCGCCCATCAGCCCCAGCATCACGGCCCGGTCGGTGCCGTGGCCGCGTCCGGTGGCCCCGAGGCTGCCGTACAGCTCGCTCTTCACCCCCGCGACGCTCTCCAGCAGCCCGTCGGCCAAAAGCCCGTCGGCGAACAGGCGCACGGCCTTCATCGGCCCCACGGTGTGGGAGCTCGAAGGTCCGATCCCGATCTTGAAGAGGTCGAAGACGGAGATCACGGTCTACAGGTCATCGTAGCGCGGGCCGCCGCCGCCTTCCGGGGTGACCCACGTGATGACCTGGTAGGGATCCATGATGTCGCAGGTCTTGCAGTGCACGCAGTTCGAGAAGTTGATCTGGAGCCGCAGGGCCTTGGGGTCCTCGGCCTTCGGGACCATCTCGTACACCGCCGCGGGGCAGAACTTCTCGCACGGGTTGCCGTACTCCTCGCGGCACTTGGTTTCGCACAGGTCGAGGTCGGCCACGTGGAGGTGTGCGGGCTGGTCCTCGTCGTGCTTGGTGCCCGAGTGGTAGACGTCCGTCACGCGATCGAACGTGAGCTGGCCGTCCATCTTCATGCGCTCGAAGCTCCTTCGCGTCGTGCGGCCATCGTAGTGCTCCGCGAGCTTGTGGATCTCGGCGTAGCCCCGGGACGGCGACATGGGATCGACCAGGCCGCGGCCGCCGCTCCACATCTGGAGGCCGCTGTGGAAGAGGCCGGCCAGGAGGCCATGCTTGAAGCCCTGGTGGAAATTGCGCACCTTCCACAGCTCGGACCTCACGTAGGAGGCCGAGACCTTGTCTTCGAAGCTCTTGAGCCTCGCCGCCGAGGTGTCACCGGCGACCAGCGCCCCCAGGGTCGCCTCGGCGGCCAGCATGCCGGTCTTCAAGGCGAGATGGATGCCCTTGAGCCTCATCGCATTCAGGAAGCCGGCCGCCTCCCCCACCAGCAGCACGCCGTCGGCGTAGGTGCGGGGAATCGCGTAGTACCCGCCCTCGCTGATGGTGCGCGCGCCGTAGCGCAGCATGCTGCCGCCCTCGAGCAGCGGGCGCACTCGCGGGTGCTGCTTCATCTTCTGGAACAATGCGTGGGGATCGAGGAACGGGTCGCGGTAGTCCAGGCCCACCACGAGGCCGATCGAAATGCGGTCTTCCGCCAAACCGTAGATGAACCCGCCGCCGAAGGTGTGGGTGTCGAGCGGGTAGCCCATGGTGTGGATGACTGCGCCCTTCGCCAGCCGGCCCTTGGGGACCTCCCACAGCTCCTTGAGGCCGATGGTGTAGACCTGCGGGAACTTCCCTTCGTCGAGCTTCAAGCGGGGCACCAACTGCTTGGTCAGGCTGCCGCGAGCGCCTTCGGCCAGGATCGTGACCTTGGCGCGCAGGTCGACGCCCGGCTCGAAGTTTCCCTTCCTCTTGCCGTGCTTGTCGATGCCCTTGTCGCCCGTGCGCACGCCGACGACCCGGTCGCCCTCGTACAGCATCTCGGCGCCGGGGAACCCCGCCAGCACGTCGATGCCGCGCGCTTCGGCCTGCTGGCCCAGCCACTTCACCAGCTGGTTCAGGCTGATCACGTAGTTGCCGTGGTTCTGGAGCGGCGGCGGCACGACGGGCAGCGGGAAGCTCATGGCGCGCGTCAGCATGTAGACGTGGTCCTCGCTGACCCGCGTCGTCACGGGCGCGCCCTTGGCCTCGAAGTCGGGGATCAGCTCCCGGAGCGAGATCGGGTCGAGCACCGCTCCCGACAGGCTGTGGGCCCCCGCCTCGGGGCCCTTCTCGATCACCATCACCGAGGCCTCGAGCTTGTTGGCGGCAGTCTTGTTGTGGGCGTCCAGGAGGTCCTTGAACCGGATCGCGGCCGCAAGCCCCGCCGGCCCTCCCCCGACGATCAGCACGTCGGTCTCGAGAATCTCTCGCTCTGCCATGCCCCTTCCGCTACTGATGGCTGAAAGCTGACGGCTGACGGCTCCCTAGTGCTTCCCGGTGAAGTACGCCCTGGCGGCCTCGGTCAGCTTCGGTAGCACCTGGAACACGTCGCCCAGGATGCCGTAGTTCGCGATCTTGAAGATCGGCGCGTCGGCGTCCTTGTTGACCGCCACGATCACCTTCGACGAGGACATGCCTGCGAGGTGCTGGATGGCACCCGAGATGCCGCAGGCGATGTAGAGCGTGGGCGACACGGTCTTTCCGGTCTGGCCGACCTGCATCTGGTGGTCCACCCAGCCCGCGTCCACGACGGCCCGCGAGGCGCCGACCGCGGCTCCCATCGCCTCGCCGAGGGACGCCACCAGGTGGAAGTTCTCCGGCCCCGCAAGCCCGCGCCCGCCCGAGACGATGATCTGCGCCTCGCCCAGCTCGAGCTTGCCCTCGGCCGCCGCCTTCAGCGCCGTCACACGCGCCCGGGCCCTGGTGTCGGCCTTCTCCTTCACCATGAGGGCCGTGCGCGATCCGTCGGGCGGAGCCACGGGGAACACGTTGGGGCGCAGCGTGGCGATCTGCGTTTCGCCTTCCCAGCGCACGGTCGCGTAGGCCTTGCCGGCGTACATCGGGCGCCTGGCCTCGAGGCGCCCGTCCTTCTCGGCGAGCGCCGTGCAGTCCGAGACGAGCCCGGCGCCGACCTTCGCCGCGACTCGCGGCGCCAGGTCCTTGCCCATCGCCGTGAACGGGATCAGCACGGCCCAGGGCTTGAGGCCCTGGATCACCTGCGCCACGGCCCGGGCGTAGGACTCGTTCGAGTAGCTGGCGAGGCCCGGGTCGTCGAAGACGTGGACCTTGTCGGCCCCGTGCATTCCGAGCTCAGCCGAGAGCATGGAGATGCCGCTGCCCACGATCACCGAAGCAACCGCGGACTCGCCGGCCAGGCGCCGGGCCTCGGACAAGGCTTCCAGCGAGGAGCGGCGCAGCTTGCCGTCCCGGACTTCCGCGAACGTCAGGATCAGGCCCGCCACCTTTAGATCACCTTCGCTTCTTCGTGGAGCAGGCGGAACAGCTCCTTCGCCTGCGCCTCGGGGTCGCCCTGGATCATCTTGACCGCCGGGCGGGCCGCTGGCAGCTCCATCGCGACCACCCTGGTCCTGGGAGCCAGGGCCGCGGCGTCGAGCCCCAGGGCGGCGGCGTCCTTGACGTCGATGGGCTTCTTCTTCGCCGCCATGATGCCCTTGAGGTTCGCGTAGCGCGGTTCGTTCAGGCCCTTCTGGGCCGACAGCACCGCCGGCAGGCTGGTCTCCCAGACCTCGCGGGCTCCTTCGATCTCGCGCTCGACCGTGGCCTTGCCCTCACCCAGATCGAGCTTCACCGCCATCGTCACCAGCGGCAGGTCCAGCAGCTCGGCCACGAGGCCCGGCACCTGGCCGTTGTCACCGCCCACGCCCTGCTGCCCCGCGAGCACCAGGTCGTAGCCGCCGATGCCCTTGATCGCCGCAGCCAGAGCGCTCGCGACGCCCAGGGTGTCGGCGGTGTCGAACAGCGGGTCCTTCAGGTGCACGGCGGAGTCGGCGCCCATGGCCAGGCCGTTGCGCAGCGCCGCCTGGACCCGGTCGGGGCCGAGACCGACCAGGATCACCTCGCCGCCCTTCGCTTCCTTGACGCGCAGGGCCTCTTCGATCGCGAACTCGTCGTAGGGCGAGACGATCCAGTTGACGCCCTCCTCTTGGATGCCCGCCCCCGACGCGGAGATCTTGACCCGCGTCTCGGTGTCGGGCACCTGCTTCACGCAAACGACGATCTTCATCGATCTATCCGTCGAAACGCTTGAACAGCAGCGCGCCGTTCGTGCCGCCGAAGCCGAAGGAGTTGCTGAGGCAGTATTCGAGCCGCGTCTTGCGCGCGACGTTCGGCACCGTGTCGAGGTCGCATTCCGGGTCGGGATCGTCCTGGTTGATGGTCGGCGGCAGGATCTGGTCGCGCAGCGCCAGTACCGTCACCGCCGCCTCCAGCCCACCGGCCGCGCCCAGCAGGTGCCCGGTCATGGATTTGGTGGAGCTGATAGCCAGCTTGCGCGCGTGCTCGCCGAACACCGCCTTGATGGCCTTCACCTCCTGCGGGTCGCCCACCGGCGTCGAGGTGCCGTGGCAGTTGACGTAGTCCACGACCGACGCATCGACGCCCGCGTCCTTCAGCGTCCGCTTCATCACCCGGATGGCGCCCGCTCCGTCCGCGCAGGGCGCCGTGATGTGGTAGGCATCGGCCGACATGCCGTAGCCGACGATCTCGCAGTAGATCCTGGCGCCGCGGCGCTGGGCCGAATCCAGCCCCTCGAGCACCAGGATGCCCGAGCCCTCGCCGATCACGAAGCCGTCGCGCCCCTTGTCGAAGGGCCGCGACGCCCTGGTCGGCTCGTCGTTGCGCGTAGACAACGCCCGCATCGCCGCAAAGCCCCCCGTGCCCAGCGGCGTGATCGCAGCCTCGCTGCCGCCGGCGATCATCACGTCGGCGTCGCCGCGCTCGATGATGCGCGACGAGTCGCCGATGGAGTGGGCGCTGGTCGTGCACGCGGTGGTGGTGCACGAGTTGGGGCCCTGGGCCCCGGTGCGGATCGAGACCCAGCCCGAAGCCAGGTTCGAGATCGCCGCCGGGATGAAGAAGGGGCTGATCTTGCGCGGGCCGCCCTTCAGCAGGGCCTCGTGCTCGCGCTCGATGGTGGCGAAGCCCCCGATGCCGCTGCCGATGTAAACGCCCACCATCTCCGCGTTCTCGGGCGTGACCGAGAGCTTCGCGTCCTTGACCGCCATGTCCGCCGCCGCGATGGCGAACTGGATGAAGCGGTCGATCTTCTTGACTTCCTTTTTGTCGACCCACTTGAGCGGGTCGAACCCCTTCACCTCGGCGGCGATGCGCGCGGCGTGCTGCGAGGCGTCGAAGAGCGTGATGGGCCCGACGCCGGACTGCCCGGCGAGCAGCCCCTTCCAGGTGGTTTCGGCGTCGAGACCCAGGGGGGACACGATACCCAACCCGGTGACGACGACCCTGCGCTTTCCCGACAAGGTTTACTTCTTGGGCCCGTGCTTCTCGATGTAGTCGACGGCTTCCTTGACCCGCGTGATCTTCTCGGCGTCCTCGTCGGGGATCTCGATCCCGAATTCCTCTTCGAGGGCCATCACCAGCTCCACGGTGTCCAGGCTGTCCGCCCCCAGGTCGTCGACGAAGGACGCCTCGGAGGTGACGAGCTCCTCCTCGACACCGAGCTGGTCCACGATGATCTTCTTTACGCGATCGGCAACAGGCTCCATCAGGCTCCTCCGGAGAGCGCTTCGCTCCCCCTCAGGTGGGGTTAGTGAACTCGAAACGCCATTCTACATGTGGAATCCGCCGTCAACGGCCAGGACCTGGCCGGTCACGTAGCTGGCCGCGTCCGACACCAGGAAGACCACGGCGCCGGCGACGTCTCCGGGTGTCCCGATCCGGCCCATGGGGATGCCCGACGCCAGCTCCTGCTTGGCCTTGTCCGTCATGGCGGCCGTCATGTCGGTTTCGATGAAGCCCGGCGCCACGGCGTTGGCCGTGATGCCGCGCGTCGCGACCTCGCGGGCCACGGCTTTCGTGAAGCCGATGAGGCCCGCCTTGCTGGCGGCGTAGTTGGCCTGCCCCGCGTTGCCCGTCAGGCCCACCACCGAAGTGATGTTGACGATCCGGCCGTAACGCGCCTTCAGCATCGGCTTGAGGGCGGCCTGCGTGCAGTGGAAGGCGCCGCTGAGGTTGGTGGCGATAACCTCGTCCCACTGCTCGGGACGCATGCGGAGCAGCAACGTGTCGCGCGTGATGCCGGCGTTGTTCACGAGGTGGTCGAGGTGGCCGTGGTCGAGGAGCGCCTTGTCGATGGCGGCCTGGACCGACTCGCGGCGGGCGATGTCGAGGGCGATGGCCCGGGCCTCCCCGCCGGCCGCCGCGATCTCGGCGACGACGTCGCCCAGCTTCGCTTCGTCTCGCGCGCCCAGCAGCACCATGGCTCCCTCGGCCGCCAGCGCTCTGGCGATGCCCCGGCCGATGCCGCGCGAGGCGCCGGTGACGAGCGAGACGCGTCCTGTGAGAGTGCCCATCAGACCCCGGCCCTGGCGCCTTCGAGTGCGGCCGCGGTCTTCTCGAGGGAAGCGGCGTCCTCGACGTTCGGGGTCCGCGCCTGCTTCGCGATCTTCCTGACCAGCCCGCTCAGCACGCTGCCGGGCCCCACCTCGACGAAGGTGTCGAAGCCGTCGCGCAGCATCGCCTCCACCAGCGCCTGCCAGCGTACGGCACCCGCCACCTGGCGCAGCAGGCCCTCGCGGCAGGCGGAGCCGCTCCGCACCTCCGCGGCGTCCACGTTGTTGTAGAGCGGCACGTTCGGGTCCGAGAAGGCGATGGCCTGCAGGTCGGGCTCGAGGCGCTCGCGCGCAGGCTGCATCAGCGCGCAGTGGAAGGGCGCCGAGACCGGCAGCGGCAGGGCCCGCTTCGCCCCGCGGGCCTTGCAAGCGTCGCCGGCCCGCTGCACGGCGCCCGCGTGGCCCGCGATCACGATCTGGCCCGGCGAGTTGATGTTGGCGGGCGACACCACTTCGCCCTGGGCGGCCTCGGCGCACGCGGCCTCGACACCCGGCAGGTCGAGCCCGAGGATCGCCGCCATGGCGCCGACGCCCACCGGCACGGCCTCCTGCATGTACTGGCCGCGCTTGCGCACCGCCACCACCGCATCGGCCAGCGACAGCGTTCCCGCAGCCACCAGGGCCGAGTACTCGCCCAGGCTGTGGCCCGCTACGGCCTCGGCCTGCACCCCGCGCGCCACGAGCGCCTGGTACGCCGCGATACTGGCCGTGAGGATGGCCGGCTGGGTGTTGGCCGTGAGCTGCAGGTCCTCCTCGGGGCCTTCGAAGCACAGCTTCGAGATGGAGAAGCCGAGGGCGCGGTCGGCCCCCTCGAAGACGGCCTTGCTCTCGGGGAACGACTCCCACAGCGCCTGCCCCATGCCGACCTTCTGGGAGCCCTGGCCCGGGAAGACGAACGCGACCTTCATGCCTTCGCCGCCGCGGCGGCCGCCGCCTCGCGCTGCGCGAGGGCCTTGACCTCGGCCTCGATCTTGGCGTTGACGCCGCTCGTGAAGAACTCGGCCGCGGCCCGGATGCCGTGGCGGATGGCGTTGGCGTCGGAGCGGCCGTGGCCGATGACGCAGCAGCCCTTGACACCCAGGAGCGGCGCGCCGCCGTACTCCGAAGGGTCGGTCTTGTGCTGGACCGCGCGGAACGCCCCGCGGCTCAGCCACGCGCCCAGCTTGCGCAGCGGCGTGCGGGTGATCTCCTCCTTGATCAGGTGGAACACCGACTCGGCCAGGCTCTCGCTCGCCTTCAGTACCACGTTGCCGGTGAAGCCGTCCATCACGATCACGTCCACCTTGCCGTTGAAGACTTCGTGCCCTTCGACGTTGCCGACGAAGTTGAGGTTCGAGCCCTTCAGGACCTCGTGAACCTCCTTCACCAGCTCGTTGCCCTTGGTGGCCTCCACGCCCATGCTCATGAGGCCCACACGCGGGTTGGGCGTGTGCAGCACCGCACGCGTGTAGATCTTGCCCATCACCGCGAACTCCTCGAGGTGGCGCGCCTTGCAGCTGGCGTTGGCGCCCACGTCCAGGAGGACCGTGAAGCCCGAGACGTTGGGGACGATGGCGGCCAGCGCGGGCCGATCGACTTCCTCGAGGGTGCCCAGCACGAGCTTGGCGATGGTCCAGCACGCGGCGGTGTTACCGGCCGAGAAGAAGGCGTCGGCGTGTCCGTCGCGGACGAGCTCCACCGCGACCTGGATCGACGAGCGCTTCTTGAGGGTCGCCCGCGTGACGGGCTCAGCCATGCCCACCGCGTCGGGCGCGTCCACGACATCGATGCCCAGGGTCTCACCGCCCGCGCGGCGCAGCTCCTCGCGGACGATGGCCTGCGGCCCGACCAGCGAGACGGAGACACCCAGGTCGCGGCAGGCCAGCACGGAGCCCTCCACCACGACGCGGGGACCGTGGTCGCCGCCCAGGGCGTCCACGGCCACCCGGGTGGGCCGGGCGTCGGCGCTCAGGCTTCCTCGACCCCGATCGCCGGCTTGCCCTTGTAGTAGCCGCAGTGCGGGCACACCCGATGCGGCTGCTTCGGCTCGTGGCAGTTGGAGCAAAGGCTGAGGCCCGGGGCCTTCAGGTGATCGTGGGCCCTGCGGCTGTCGCGGCGGGCCTTGGAATGGCGCCTCTTGGGATTCGGCATGGTCTACTGGCTTCTCCTTACGCAGTTCCCTTGCGAAGCAGCTTCGCGAAGGGCGAGACGTGGTCCTCGGGCATCGCGCACCCGCAGTCCTTCTGGTTCCGGTTGCCGCCGCACACGGGGCACAGGCCCCGGCAGTCCTCGCGGCACAGGCGCTTCATGGGCAGGGCGAGCATCAACTGCTCGCGCACGGTCTCGCCGAGGTCGATGCGGCCGCCGCCGTAGAACGCGACGACCAGCTCACGGTCCTGCAGCTCGACGTCCTCCTCCTCTTCCTGCTGGCGTGGCAGGCGCGGCAGGTAGAAGAGATCCAGTTGCTGGGCCACCGGGAGTGCGAAGCGTTCCAGGCAGCGCGAGCACTCGACGCCCAAGCCGGCGCTGAGCTTTCCGCGCACGTGGACCGAGTCGCTCTCCCCCTTCTCGACCCGGACCTTCACCCGGCCGCCGGGTTCGAGGCTGAAGCTGTCCTCGCCCTCGAGATGGACCTCCCCCGTTTCCAGGGCCGAATCGATCTCGAGCCCCTCCTCGGGGATCTGGGCGACGTCTATTGCGAGCATCGTGCGAGCGGTCAAACTCTTAGATTGTACTGATTCCCCCTGATTCGTCAAGGGTTTACGCCAGTTCATCCAGGAAGGAACGCCCTGCCGGCAGGGGCGGGATCCCGAAGTTCTCAGCGAGCGTGGCGCCCAGGTCCGCGAAGCTCGAGAGGTGGCCCAGGTCGCGGCCAGGCCTCACGCGGGCGCCGAAAACCAGCATCGGAACGTTCTCGCGCGTATGGTCCGTGGACGTGTCCGACGGGTCGCAGCCATGGTCTGCCGTCAGCATGAAGACGTCGTCGGGACGCATCTTCCCCAGGACGTCCGGCAGTCGCCGGTCCAGGTCTTCGAGGTTCTGCGCGTAGCCGGGGACGTCGTTCCGGTGGCCGTACAGCGTGTCGAAGTCCACGAGGTTCGTGAAGATGATGCCCTCGTCCACGCGGTCCATGGCCTGGACCGTCTCGTCGACCCCGTGGCCGTCGGAGCGCGTGTGCACGGCGCCGGTGATGCCCCGGCCGGTGAAGATGTCCTCGATCTTGCCCACGCCGAACACGGGCAGGCCGCGCCGCGTCACGTGATCGAGCAGCGTGGCCGACGCCGGGGGCACCGGGAAGTCCCGGCGATTCGGTGTGCGCTTGAAGTCCGCGGCGCTGCGCCCCACGAACGGGCGCGCGATCACGCGGCACACGCCGAACTGCAGGCACGCCAGCTCGTAGCCGCTGCGGCAGATGCGGTACAGCTCGTCGATGGGGATCAGGTCCTCGTGGGCGGCGATCTGGAACACGCTGTCGCCCGACGTGTAGAGGATCGGCGAGCCCGTGGCCAAATGCTGGTCGCCCAGCTCCTTCAGGATCTCGGTGCCCGACGCCGCCTTGTTGCCGAGGACCTTGCGGCCGATCCGCGCTTCGAAGGCCGCCACCAGTTCCGGAGGAAAGCCCTGAGGGTAGGTCTTGAAGGGCGTGGTGGTGACGAGGCCCATCATCTCCCAGTGCCCCGTCGCGGTGTCCTTCCCCGCGCTGCGCTCGGCCATCTTGCCGAAGGCGCCATCCGGCCGCGCGCGGCGGGCGCCGTCGTAGGTCGGGGTCAGGTTCCCCAGGCCGAGCGCCGTGAGGTGCGGGATCTCCACCCGGCGCGAGGCCAGGACGTGGCCCAGGGTGTCGCTGCCCTCGTCGCCGAAGGCCGCGGCGTCGGGCGCTTCCCCCACGCCCAGGCCGTCGCAGACCACGACGATGGCGCGCCGAAACCGGCCCTGCGTCAGCGCAGCCATGCCTCGATCGCCCCGCGCGCCTCCCGAGCCGTGGCGTGCCACACCACGTCGGCCTGGTGCCGGAACCACGTGCGCTGGCGCTTCGCGTACTGCATGGTCTCGGTCACCATATCACGCCGTGCCGCGACGGCATCCAGCTCGCCACGCAGCAGCTTCACGGCCTGCCGGTAGCCGATGGCCCGCAGCGGCCGCAGGTCCTCCGGGTAGCGGGCGAGCAGGCCCCGCACCTCCTCGACCAGGCCGGAAGCCAGCATCGCATCGGTGCGCGCCTCGATGCGGCCGCGCAGCTCCTCGCGCCCGGGGTCGATGCCGAAGACCCCGACGCGAAAGCCGGTCAGGGGATCGGCGGGGGGGCCGTGGTGCGCCGAGATCGGCTGCCGGGTGGCGCGCAGGACCTCGAGCGCTCGCACCACGCGCACGAGGTCGTTCGGTTCGATGCGCGCCGCCGCCTGGGGGTCGGCTCGGCGCAGCAGCCGGTGCAGGCGCTTGCGGCCGTGGCGGGCGGCGATCCCCTCCAGGCGCCGGCGATAGTCCGCGTCCCGCGAGGGGCCGTCGAACAGGCCGTGGAGCAGGGCCCGCAGGTAGAGGCCGGTGCCTCCCACCACGATCGGCAGGCGTCCCCGCGCTACGATGTCCCGAACGGCGGCGCGCGCCAAGCGCCCGTATTCCGCGGCCGAGAACTCCGCGTCGGGGTCCGCGACGTCGATCAGGTGGTGCGCCACGAGGGCGCGCTCGACCCGCGTCGGCTTGGCGCTCCCGATGTCCAGGCCCCGATACACCTGCAGGCTGTCGCAGGAGACGATTTCGCCGCCCTCGGCACGCGCGAACTCCAGGGCCAGTGCGCTCTTGCCCGAGGCCGTCGGCCCGACGACCGCGATCAGTGCAGGTTCAGTAGTCGCCACGCGACCCAGGCTATCGCGACGACCAGCAGGATCACGCCCCCGCGAACCTGCTGCCGCGTCGGAGCGTTCAGCGATCCCTCAAGGCCTTGATGATCGCGGCCTCGTGCTCGGCGCCCAGCGTTCGCTTCACCGCCAGCAGCTCGGCGTACAACAGCTCGTTGAGACCGTCCACCAGGAGCGGCCGCTTCTGGTCCTCGGTGAAGCGGTTCAGGTTTTTCTCCATCAGCGCCGGATCGAGGGAGCCGTCCTTCTGGAGCTTGACGCCGCCGAACACGTCTTTGCGGGTCTCACGCAGGCCGCCCAGGTACTTCTCCAGCACGTTCTCCGCGATCGGCCCGACCTCGCGCACCATGTAGCGGAAGATGTACGAGTAGTTCTGGTTGAAGCTCGCCAGCACCGTGTGTGTGGAGTCCTCGGGTACGAAGTCCTGGTCCAGGGCCCGGACCTTCTTGCCCTTCACCCTGACGATGGCCGCGCACAGCAGGCCGTACAGGACCTTGAGCGTCTCGTTGTCGCCAATCTCGCTCTCGCGGCAGATCTCGAGCACGCTGCGCTCGCCGTCCACCAGGTTCATCACGTGGGCTTCGTACGGCTCGAGGGGCAGCTCGCCCTCCACCGACCTCTCCAGCAGTACGTCGCCCTTCGGGTAGCGGCCCTGGAGCGGGCCGCTCGCGTCCACGCGCCGGATGCCGGCGAGGATCAGGTCCAGGATGTCCACGTCCACCGTGATGCGTTCCTTCTCCGGGAGGTTCGACTCTTCGAAGTGGAAGTGCCCGTCCTCCCACTGGAAGACGCTGAACACGATCTCGCGCACCTGGAACTGGATGCCCTCCCACAGGTCCTTGGGGGACAAGGCACCCATCTCGACCAGGGCTTTTCCCTGGCGCTTGCCCTTGGAGATGGCCCGGATCGAGGTGTCGTACTCCTCGACCGTGATCTTGCCCTCGCGGATCAGGATCTCGCCCAGACGATCGTTAGGCAGGTTGCTCGAGGCGAAGACGACGCGCCCCTGCTTGACGTACAGAGCTTTACGGGCGCCCCCGGAGACGAGCGTCAACACGCCCGTGGCCTGCGACGTCCGCAGCCACTGGAGAATGTCCGGCAGCGGGAGCTGGGAGAGCTGCCCCTTGAACCCGCCCGGCACGGCGAACGCCTCGAAGGCCTTCGGGAGCGTCGTGGCCATGGATCTCTAGATCGCGCAGCATTTTACGGTACGCGTCCGCAATCGGCAATCGGGCGCTCTAGTAGCCTCGGCCGATCGTCACTCCCGTGTAGTAGTGGCGGAGGATCTGCTCGTAGCTCGCACCCGCCTGGGCCATCCCGTAGGCGCCGACCTGGCACAACCCCACCCCATGGCCCCAGCCCTTGCCGGTGAAGACGAAGCGGGCCACGTCGCCCTTCGCGTCCCGCTCGCGATCCACGACGAAGAGGTTCTCGCGCAGCCCGAGCGCCCAGCGGACCTTCAGGCCCTTGAGCGCCAGATCGCCCGCGGATCCGCGCACCACCATCTCGACCACGCGGCCCGAAGAGCCGGTGCGACGGGGTTCGACGTCGCGCACGCGGCCCACGGATCCGTAGCGCGCGATGGATTTTTCGACTTCGGCGGGCGTGAGGCGCACTTCCCAGCGGAAGTAGCGCGAGCTGCGGTCGGCCGAGGCGCCGAGCCGGCTCTGCTCCGCTTCGAGAAAGGCGAGCTGGCCGTCGGGCGCCACCAGGTTGACCTTGTCGCCGCCGATCAGCGACAACTCGGACACGGTCGCCCGGCTGCCGTCCAGGGAGCGGAACAGCCGTACGCCGGCGTCCACGCGAAGGCTCTCGATCCCGCCCGGGTTCAGCTTGCGCACGCGCAGCTCGCCGGCCGACAGGGCGTCCACCTCGGCCCTCAGCAGTCCCGGCGCGCCGGCCTTGTCGGCTATCGCCGAAAGCGCGCGCAGCGCCTGCACGCGCGTGACCGGCTCGTCGCCGCGCAGCGTGTTGTCCGAGAACGGCGACACCGCACCCTCGTGCAGCAGCACCGCGGCGGCCAGCCGCTCGGCCGGGGTGCGCAGGCTGAAGGCGTCCTCCAGGCGCAGCAGGAACGCCTCGTCTTCGGGGGCCAGCAGTCGCTCCCCTCGCTCGTCCCAGCACAGGGACGCGACCAGGTGCTCCAGGAACGCGGCCCGCCGAGTCAGGGGGCCCGTGACTTCGCTGTCGCAGCCCTTGCGCCGGAGCGCCTCCAACAAGCGCGACGTCCAGTCGCGCAGCTCGCCCTCCGACGCGTTGCCCTTCACGCCCGCCGCCGAGTACGTCTTGGCATCCGCCACGCCCAGGGCCACGAGCAGCGCAACGTCGCGGTTCAGGCCGTCCTCCGCGCCAATCGCCTTCGTGGAAGCCGTGGTGCGCAACTCGCCCTGGCCCCTGCGCTCGGAGGCGCAGATCACGCCCTTGAGGTATGGCTCGCCGCTGCCCTCGAACACGTTCACGCCGTCCTCGGTGTGGCCGCCGCAGGTCGAGGTGTAGAGCGCGTTTATGGGCAGGTCGTTCCATTGGGCGACGATGCCGCGGGTCTCGTCGACCGCGCGGTCCGTCATCGCGTGCTCGGTCGAGCGGCCGCGGTACACCTGGCAGGCGGGCGTCGCGCACAGGTCGTAGCCGCGCGCCTGGAACTGCCCCCGGTTGCGCATCGCGTAGGTCCGGGCGGCGACCGCCTGCGCCTTCAGCGCCTCCAGGTGGGGGAAGGAATTCGGCGACAGCTCGTTGGGCACGACGCCCTTCAGGTAGTCCTCCATGTTGAGGACGTTGATCACTGTCAGCGAGGGGCCGTCGCCCCGGATCTCGAGGATGCCGCGATAAGGTACCGAGTCGACACTGACGCTCTCCCCCGCCTGCGCCGGGACGATCGTCGCGAAGGCCAGCTCCTCGCGGGTCTCGAGCAGGGTCACGCCGGCGCCCGAGGCCTCGCGGGGCGCTTCCACCACCCAGGCTCCCCGGAAACCGCCAACTCCCAGGCGGCGCGCGAGCACGCCTGCCTCCTCGCGGCTCTCGAACGAGCCCACCCGGACCTGGAACGTCTCGGTCTGCTGGTTCCAGGTCAGCGTCGCGGGGGCATTCGCCACCGTCCGCGCACGGTCGGCTGTGTCCCGAGCCATCAGCTCGTCGGCCAGGCTCGCCACCTGCACGCGGAAGTAGCGCGCGTCCTGGGTCGAAGCACCGCTGCGCCGGAACGTCGCGACGGGGACCTGCAGGCGCCGCGGGGCGCCGCCGTCCGCGGTCTTGACGTGGAGCGTCACGCCCGACGGCGCGCCGATCGACACCTGCGAAGCGTCGGTGACGACACCGATGCGGATCACAGGAGGCACGAGTTCCAGGTCGGGTGCGGCGCTCGAGGTCGGCGTCGGCCTGCTGGCTGGCGCGCCGGGCGGTCGCGTGGGAACCGTGCGGCAGCTCACGGCCACGGCAAGCGTGGCGGCGACCGCGGCGAACAATGTCGCCGCGGGGCGATCCTTCAAGCTTTCTCGGCTCACGACCCGGTCGGGCCCTCGTTGTAGAAGAAGGTGACCTGGATGGTGACCCGTTCGGGCGCGAAGTCGCTGGGCAGGGCCAGGAAACGGCTGCCCAGCAGCGCGTTCTGGGCCGCTCGATCGAGGGCGGTCGTTCCCGTGGACTTCAGGATCCGCACGTTGGACAAGCGGCCGTCGCGCTCGACGGTCATCTCCAGGTCGACGTGGCCGCGGAAGCCCATGAGCGCGGGCTGCGGCACGATCCAGTTCCGGTAGACCTCCGTCTTGAAATGCTGGACCCAGGCCGTGAAGTCCGCGCCCTGGGGATCGAAGAACAGCGGGCCCATCTGCTGGCCCGTTCCCGAGTCGATGCCCAGTGGCCCGGCCTTCTGGATGCGCTCGTCGAGGTTGCGCAGCGAGTTGGCGATCGAGGGACGGCTGGGTCCGAGCTTCTCGGGGGCGCCTTCGGCCCCGCGCGGAAGGTTCCCCACGCCGGGTGGCAGGCGCAGGCCCGGGCGGCCCGGAGTGTTCGTTCCGGCCGTGGGAGGAGGCTCGGCCGCCAACGTCGGAAGAGGCGCCTGGGGAGCGGCCCTCGGCACGGCGTCGGGACGGCCCTTCGGCACCTGGGTGATGTCGTCCTCGCGCCGCAGGACCATCGGGCCCTTCTGCCTCGCCTCGACTGGGGGGCCCACGCTGATGCGGTCCTTCGGCTGGGGAGCGGGCGTCGGAGCCAGGGGCCGGGGTGCCGCGGGGGGCGAGATCGGGGCGATGTCTCGAAGGACCGACGCCGGCGGCAAGAACACACGCTGGGCGACCGGAGGGGTCCCCTCTGGGATGGGGGCGGGCTTCGGGGCCGTGGCCGGACTACTGGCTAGCACCATAATGACGCCGAGGTGTACCAGGGCCGACATGAGGAAGCCCTGGCGGGTATCGATCCTCTCCACTGCCGGTCCACCTCGAGGGGACCAGAGCCGAAGAGCTTACCACAGCCCCAGGGACTCCGTCCAAGTGCACCCCCTATTCCTAGGGGGATATCGTACATGACCCCCACGTATAGACGTGAGGGGTTTCTAGCCGGTCGAAATCTTCTCTAGCACGCGCTGGGCCAGGGCCAGCGCCCGGCGGCCATCCCGGGCCGAAACCTGGGGTTCCGACCGGTCCCGAACCGCCCTGAGGAACGCCTCGAGCTGGCGTCGCAGGGGCTCTTCGTCCGGCGCGGCGGTCTTCTCGACCTTGATGTCGGGCACCCCCCCGTCCCCGTCCACGAGGCGATAGACCTGGGCCTCCCGGGCCGCGAAGTCCACGGAGATGTAGGTCTTGGGGAAGAAGACCCGGAACTTGCGGACCTTCTCGGCCGATACCCGGCTGGCGGTCAGGTTGGCGATCAGGCCCGAGGCAAAGCGAAGGCGCGCATTGGCGATGTCCACCCGCGGCGTGAGCACCGGGACGCCCACCGCGTCCACCTGGACTGGCTCCGAGCCGTCCAGTGCCAGGACGATGTCCAGGTCGTGGATCATCAGGTCTAGAACCACGTCGATGTCGAGGCTCCGGGGCGAGAAGGACCCCAGCCGGTGCACTTCGATGAACCTCGGACGGGTAGCGGCGGCCCGCAGCACCTCGGTCGCCGGGTTGAAGCGCTCGATGTGACCCACCTGGAGCACGGAGCGGCGTTCGTCGGCCAGGCGGATCAGGTCGTCGGCCTCCGCGAGGGTCGTGGTGATCGGCTTCTCGACCAGGACGTCCTTGCCGGCCTCGAGCAAGGCCTTGGCGACGCGGTGGTGATCCACGGTGGGCACCGAGACCGAGAAGGCTTCCGCGCCCGCCAAAGCGTCGCGCAGGCTTTCGAACACCGGGACGCCGTGCTTGTCGGCGACGTTGCGCGCGCGCGCCGGATCCACGTCGTAGACGCCCGTGAGGCGGCAGCCGCCGAGGGTCGCGTACACCCGCGCGTGGTGCTGGCCCAGCGAGCCGACACCGATCACGGCCGTGCGGATCTCGGTCACGGCTCGAGACCCAGCACGGCGATGCCCGCGGCGTCGGCGTCGCGAAGCACCTCGAGCTTCTCGATCAGGAGCGTCTTGCCGGCGTCCACCGCCAGCACGCCGGCTCCGGCCTCGAGCATGGTGGCGATCGTCTGCCGGCCCACGACCGGGACATCGAAGCGCATGTCTTGCTTGGGCTTCGCGACCTTGACCACCGAGCAGCCCTTGCCGGCGATGCGGCCCGCGCGGCGGATCACCTCGTCGGTGCCCTCCATCGCCTCCAGCGCCACGGCAGCCCGATCCTTGACCACCGCCGTCTGTCCCAGGTCCATCCCGGCGAGCGCGCGTGCGACCTGCGTGCCGTAGGCGACGTCCTTGGCCTCGTCGCCGCTGGCCTTGCGCCGCGTCATGGCACCGACCGCGGCCATCTGGTCGCTGAGCAGCGCCACCGAGGGCAACAGCCGGATGCCCTCGCGCTCCATGGCCTCGGCCACCCCGCCGATCAGGCTGTCGGTGTTCTTGAAGGCCAGCCGCGCCAGGACGCTCATCAGCTTCAGGTCGGGCACGATGTCCGAGAAGATCTGGCGGTGCTTCACCTGGCCCGCCATTACGGCCTCGTGGACTCCGGCGGCTCGCAGCACCTCGATGCAGCGACCGAGCTGCCCCAGCCCCATCCAGTGGACCTCGTCCGCCTCCGCTTCGATCTCGGGAAAAGCCTCTTCCTTGATGGCCGCGACGATCACGCGCCGGCCCGCTCGGCGCGCGGCCTCGGCCACGAGGAACGGGAAGCGCCCGTTTCCGGCGATGATCCCGAGGGGCTCGGCCACGGGCGCGCTACTCGTCCTCGTCCTCGTCGGATCCGCGCCCGCGGCGCTTGAGGACGACGCCGCGCTTCGAGGATCGGATGAACTCGACGAGGGACGCGACCTCGGGGGTGCGCGGGCCCTCCGCTTCCAGCCGCAGCAGCGCCTCCGTCGTGTTGAGGCGGCTCTGCAGCAGCACGCGATACGCCTGCCGCAGCGCGCCGACCTGCTCCGGCGAGAAGCCGCGCCGGCGCAGGCCCACCGCGTTCAAGCCGAAGATGCAGGCGCGGTTGCCCGCGATCTTCGAGAACGGCAGCACGTCCTTGGTGACGACCGAGTAGCCCCCGATGTAGGCGTGGGGGCCGACGCGGCAGAACTGGTGGACGCCCGAGTAAGCGCTGATGGTGGCGCCGTCCTCCACCACCACGTGCCCGGCCAGGGTCGCCGCGTTGGCGAGGATGGTGTGGCTGCCCACGTGGCAGTCGTGGGCCACGTGGGCGTAGGCCATCAGCAGGTTGTCGTCGCCGATCGTGGTGAGGCCACCGCCGCCCGCCGTTCCCAGGTGGATCGTGACGGCCTCGCGGATCACGTTGCGGTGGCCGATGCGCAGGCGCGTGTGCTCGCCACGATACTTCAAGTCCTGGGGCGCCCTTCCGATCGAGGCAAAGGAGAACACCTGGTTCCCTTCCCCCAGCTCGGTGTCGCCCTCGATCACGACGTGGGAGTCGATGCGGCTGCCCGCGCCGATCTTCACCCGTGGACCGATGACGGAGTAGGCGCCGACCCGGACGTCTTCCGCCAGCAGGGCGCCCGGTGCGACGCGCGCCGTGGGATCGATGCCGGCCGCCGGACTGTCCCGAACCTGGAGCAGCAGGCGCGCCTCGGCCACTTTCTGGTCGGCCACCCGCACCTCGCCGTTGAAGCGACACAGGGCGCCACGCCGGTGCAGCAGGCGCACGTAGAGCTTGAGATGGTCGCCGGGGACCACCGGCCGCCGGAACTTCGCATCGTCGATGCCCACCACCTGCACCTCCAGGTGGCGCGGGTCGTCGGCGGCCTCCAGCATCCAGATCCCTGCGGCCTGGGCGAGCGCCTCCATCAGCAGCACTCCCGGCATCACCGGCGCGCCGGGAAAGTGGCCCGCGAAGAAGTCCTCGGACCCCGTTACGGCCTTGGCCGCCACGAGGCCCCGAGCCGGGTCGTGCTCGAGCACTCGATCCACGAGCACGAAGGGGTACTGGCTCGGGATCTGGCGGATGAGCCGGCCGATGTCGATCATGCTGGGGCTCGTGGCACGCCGCGGGGGGAAGCGCCGCGGCCCGGGGGCGTCGCCGGGCCGCGGCAGCGGCCCTACGGCTTGGGCGTCGGCGCCGGAGCGGGCGTGGGCGTCGCGGCCGGAACGGGGGCGGCAGGCGCAGCGGGCGGCGTCGGCTTCGCAGCGGCAGCGGCCGGCTTGGCGGCCTTCTCGGCGTCGTTCGAGCGGTTGATCACGTCGAGGGAGACGTCGCTGTCCTTCGAGGACGCGACCACCACCCGGCTGTCGAGCAGGATGTCGATCGCGCCCGACTTCACGACCGCCTCGATGTGCGGCCGGATCTTCACGCCGAACTCGTTCTCGAAGGCCTGGGCCTGCTGCTGGGCCCGCTCGCGCAGCCGCTGGATCTCGGCCTGGCCGTCCTCCAGGAAGGCCTGGCGATCGCGCTGGCGCTTCTTCAGCTCCCCGGTCTTCTTCTCGAGGGCCTCGGGTGACATGACGCCGCCCTGCTTCTCCAGCTCTTCCTGCAGCGCCTTCAAGGCGGTGTCCTGCTTGTTGAGCTCGGCCTGCTTCTTCTGGCCTTCCGCGTCGATGTCGTTCTTCAGCTCGTCCAGCTTCTTCGCGTAGCTCTTGCCGAGCAGGCTCTCGGCGTAGACACGCTCCATGTTCACGACCGCCAGGCGCGGGGCCCTTTCGGCCTTGGGAGCCGGGGCCGCGGCCTCTTGGGCCCCGGCACCAGGGGCCAGAAGTGCAAGGGACAGTAGAACGGGGTGCGTCTTTCTCATTTCTTCTCCTTAGAAGGTGGTGCCGACCGCGAACTTGAAGGTCGACTTGTCCTGGAAGCTATCCCGCTGGGGATTCCAGGCGTAGATGAGACGGAACGGAACGTTGATCACGGGCATGAAGAACCGGAGCTCGGCCCCCGTGGAGGTCCGGAACTTCTTGATGTCGATCTTCTCGCCCTCCAGGAACGCCTGGCCGGCGTCGTAAAAGAGCAGCAGGCGCAGCGGCCCGAACAGGTCGAAGTAGTACTCGGCGTTGGCCACCACGTACTTGTTGCCGCCCAGCAAGCGGTTGAAGGAGTCCACGGGACCCACCGTGCGGATGTTCACGCCGCGGATCTGCGTTTCGCCGCCCAGGGTGAAGCGCTGGTAGTACGGCAGGGCTCGCGTGTCGCCGAAGGCCGTGATGAAGGCCGCTTCCACCCGCAGCCCCAGGGCCGTCTTGCGGAGGTGGGGCAGGTACTGGATGGCCTCGACGGTCGGGCGGAAGTAGTCCACCGATCCGCCCAGCGGCCCGCCCGCCAGCTGGGCCGTGATGCTGAGCTTGCGCCCCGAGCGCGGCGTGAACGGGCTGTCGGTCGTGTTGTGCATGAAGGACGGCGTGACGCGGCTCTCGCGGCGGCTGGTGCTGCCCCCGAAGAAGAAGGGGTCGAAGGTGGGCTCGCCTGGCGCGGGCGTGTTGCTGCCGGGAGTCAGGTTCCCGATCTTCACCACCTCGAAGCCGTAGTTCAGGAAAACGCGGCTGAAGCGCCCCACCGGCATGCCGGTGGTCACGCTCGCGCCCGTGCCCTCCTGGCTGTAGCCGACGAAGCTCCCGAAGCTCTCGTACGTGATCTTGCGCTTGAACACGTCGGCGCCCAGGGTGATGGGGCGGTCGAGGAAATACGGCTCGGTCAGCGAGACCTGGTAGTTCTTGGTGCGCTTGCCGCTCTGGGCGTAGATCGAGAGCGTCTCGCCCAGGCCCAAGAAGTTCGAGGTGGCGAAGGAGGCGTTGATGAAGGTCCCCTCCAGGCCCGAGACGCCGCCGCCGAAGGTGAACTGGTTGCGGTTCTGCTCCTCCACCGCGAAGGTCAGGTCCAGGTGGTCGTCCTTGTTCGGCGCGGGCAGGATCTGGGGCGGCGCTTCCATCGGCTTGAAGTAGCCGAGCTGGTTGATGCGGCGCAGCGTCAGCTTCAGGGCTTCGGTGTTGAACACCTCGCCCTCGTTCATGTAGATCTCGCGGCGGATCACCTTGTCGCGCGTGGTGTCGTTGCCCGTGAAGCGGATCTTGCCGACGTAGTAGCGCTTGTCCTCCTCCATGGTGAGGGTGAGGTCCACGGTCTTCTTGTCGGCGTCGGGCTTGCGCTTGGTGTAGCCCGTCATCTGGAAATAGCCGGTGGAGCCGTAGATGTCCCGCAGCTTGTCGTAGCCCTTCTTCAGCTTCGAGTCGTTGTAGACGTCCCCGGTCTCCAGCTTGAACAGGTCGCGGATCGCCTCTTCCTTGAAGACCGTCAGGCCCTCGAACTGGATGCTGCCCACCGTGTACCGGTCGCCCTCGGTGACGGGAATGTCGAGCTTCAGCCACTTCACGGGCTTCTTCCGGAGGAAGCCCGACTTGCCGTCGGTGTAGGTGAGGGTGGGCTGGCCGACGCTGGCGCTGACGTGGCCGTGGTTCAGGTAGAAGTCGCGCAGGCCCTCCTGGTCCTCGGACCACTTCTCCTCGGAGTACTTGTTCTTCCCGGTCACCCAGGTCAGGTTGAAGAAGCCGGAGGGCTTGATCTTCTTCATGGCCCCGCGCAGCTTGCCGTCGGAGTACACCTCGTTGCCGGTGAAGACGATCTCCTTCACCTTGGTCTTGGGCCCGTCGTCGACGCTGAACGAAAGCTGCAGGCCGGCCGCGCCCACCGAGCGCGTCTCGTGCTTGACCGTCGCGAAGATGAGTCCCTTGTCCTTGAGCTCCTGGAGGATCACCTCCTCCACGCGCTTGGCCTTGCCCGGATCGTAGAAGGTGTCGATGCGGATCAGCGCATCCTTCTCCTTCAGCTTGTCCTCGATGTTGGTCGTGGTCAGCGCCTTGCTGCCCCGATAGTCCACGATCTGGATGCGCCGCCGCTCGCGCACCACGAAGCTCACGATCTTGCCCGAAGCGCCGTCGCGCACGTCCAGCAGCAGGTCGTCCAGGAAGCCCGTGTCCCACATGCGGCGGAAGTCCTCGCGCAGGCGGTTCTCGTCGTAGCGGTCGCCCGGCTTGGTGGACACGTAGTAGAGCAGCGTCTCCGTCTGCAAATACTGGTTCCGCAGCACGTCCACGCGCTCGACCAGCGGCGCTGCCTCGGCTGCGGCGGGCTCCTGGCCCCGGGCGCTTGAAGGCGTCAGGACCGCGGCGCCGAGCGCCGCGAGTGCGAAGGCGGGAAGACGTCTCACGATGCGAGTGCTCCGCCCCGGCCGTCCTGCCAGTAGTAGAGGGCGCCCGCCTCCACGCCGATCTCGATGCGCCGTCCGGCCTGGACCTGGCCGCGGATGAACGCTTCGGAGAGCGCGTCCTCGATATGGCGCTGGATCGCGCGGCGCAGGGGGCGCGCGCCGTAGGCTCGCTCGGGCGCGGTCTTGCCGAGGATCCAGAGCACGCCCTCTTCCCGGATCCCGATCTCGATGCCCTTGCGCTTCAGGTTGTCCGAGAGCTGGTCCACCAGCAGGCGCGTGATCTTGGCCAGGTCGCCCTCGGTCAAGGCCTCGAAAACGATGATCTCGTCGATGCGGTTGATGAACTCGGGGTTGAAGGTGCGCTTGACCTCCCCCATCACCATCTCGCCGATCTCCTCGGCGGTCTGGCGCGCCTCCCCCGAGGTGAAGCCCATGCGCCCCTTCTTCTCGATGAAGCGGGCGCCGATGTTGGAGGTCATGATCAGGATCGTGTTCTTGAAGTCGATGGTGTTGCCCAGGCCGTCGGTCGGGTGGCCGTCCTCGAACACCTGCAGCAGCAGGTTGAACACGTCGGGGTGGGCCTTCTCGATCTCGTCCAGCAGCACCACCGAATAGGGGTTGCGCTTCACGCGCTCCGTGAGCTGACCGCCCTCCTCGTGGCCCACGTAGCCGGGCGGCGAGCCGATCAGCTTCGAGACCGAGTGCTTCTCCATGTACTCGGACATGTCGAAGCGCACCAGGTTGCGCTCCGAGCCGAACAGCAGGGCGGCCAGACTGCGAGCCACTTCGGTCTTGCCCACGCCAGTGGGGCCCAGGAAAATGAACGAGCCCACGGGACGGTTCGGGTTCTTGAGCCCGGCTCGGGTGCGGCGGATGGCCCGGGCCACCGCGCTGATCGCCGCCTCCTGGGAGATCACGCGCTTGTGCAGCTCCTCCTCCAGGCGCAACAGCTTGGCCGACTCTTCTTCCTTGACCGCGGTGATCGGGATGCCGGTCCAGCGCGAGACCACGTCGTCCACGTCCTCCTTGGTGACCTCGCGGGTGGTGGCGGTGGCCAGGTCCCAATGCTCGCGGACGATCTGCAGGTTCTCGCGCTGCGCCACCTCTTCGTCGCGGAAGAATGCGCCGCGCCCGCCGTCGGGCTCGTTGCGGTCCACGACCACGCGGATCTTCCGCGAGAACTCGGGCACTTCCTCGACCTGGGTGTCGCGCAGCTTGACCCGGCTGCCGGCCTCGTCGAGCAGGTCGATGGCCTTGTCGGGCAGGAAGCGGTCGGTGATGTAGCGGTTGGACTGGTACACCGAGGCCTCCAGGGCCTCCTCGGTGTAGCCCACGTGGTGGAACTTCTCGTAGCGGTCCTTGATCCCGCGCAGGATCTCGATCGTCTCCTCCTCGGTGGGCGCCGCCACCTTGACCGCCTGGAAGCGGCGCTCGAGCGAGCGGTCCTTCTCGATGTACTTGCGGTACTCGGCGGGCGTCGTGGCCCCGATGCACTGGATCTCGCCGCGGGACAGCGCGGGCTTCAGGATGTTGGCAGCGTCGAGACTGCCCTCGGCGGAGCCGGCCCCGACCAGGGTGTGCAGCTCGTCGATGAAGATCACGATGTTCCGGCTCTCGGTCAGCTCGCGCATGATCGTCTTGAGGCGCTCCTCGAACTGGCCGCGGTACTTGGTGCCGGCCACGATCAGGGAGATGTCGAGGGCCAGGATGCGCTTGTCGGCCAGGTACACCGGCACGTCGCCCTGCACGATCTTGTTGGCCAGGCCTTCCACCAGGGCGGTCTTGCCGACGCCCGGCTCGCCGATCAGCACCGGGTTGTTGCGCGTGCGGCGGCACAGCACCTGCACGATGCGCTGCAGCTCCTCGCCCCGCCCCACCAGCGGGTCGAGGGCGCCGCGGGTAGCCGCCTCGGTGAGGTCGCGCGAGAACTCGGAGAGCAGCGGCGTCTCCTTGGCCTTGCCGACGTTCGCCTTCTCGTTCAGGAGCTGGACGATGTCCTCGCGCACGCTGGACAAGCGCATGCCCTTGTCGGCCAGGAGCTGGGACGCCACGCACTTCTCTTCGCGCATCAGGCCCAGCAGGATGTGCTCGGTCCCGATGTAGTTGTGGAGCATGCGCTCCGCCTCCTCCGAGGCGAAGGACAGCACGCGCTTGCTCTCGGCCGAGAGCGGGATGTCCACCGAGGTCGAGACCTTGTCCCGGTAAGGGGCCCGGCCCTCGATGTCCTTGCGAACCTGCTCCATGGAGAGGTGGCTCTTGCTGAACAGGCGGGAGGTGAGGCCCTTGCCTTCACGGATCAGCCCCAGCAGCAGGTGCTCGGTCTCGATCGAGTTGCTCCCGAGCTGGCTGGCCTCGTAGCGGGCAAAGAATATGACCCGCCGCGCACGCTCCGTGTACCTCTCGAACATCGTTTCCGATTCTAGCAGCTAACCCGAATGCGGGGTTTGCAGGCGGCCCGCCTCGAGACGCAGTGTACGGTCGCACCCGGCTGCCAATCGATCGTTGTGTGTCACCACCACCACAGTCAGGTTTCTCTCCTGGTTGAGACGCCGAAGCAGGTCGTGCAGCCGGTCCCCGGTCTCCGAATCCAGATTTCCCGTGGGCTCGTCGGCCAGCAGCGCCCGCGGCGAGGAAACCAGGGCGCGGGCCACGGCCGTCCGCTGCTGCTCCCCGCCCGAGAGCGCCCCGGGACGGTGGTCGGCGCGATCCCGCAGACCGAGCTCGCCTAACAGCGCCCGCGCACGCGCGAACGCCGACCCCGCCGCCTCGCGCGCGATCAGGAGCGGCATGGCGACGTTCTCGAGGGCCGAGAACTCGGGCAGCAGGTGGTGGAACTGGAACACGAAGCCGACGGTCCGGTTGCGGAACGCGCGCAGGCGCACCTCGTCCAGGCCGAAGACGTCCTCTCCGCCGATCGCAACCGTTCCCGCCTCGGGCCGGTCCAGCGTGCCGAGCACGTGCAGCAGCGTCGACTTCCCCACTCCGGACGCCCCGGTGATGGCGAGCATCTCGCCTTCCGCCACCTCCAGGTCGAGTGCTTGCAGCACTGGTACGTAGCCCGCCGCCGTGCGGTATCCCTTCACCAGGCCGCGGGCCTGGACGAGCGGATCGCTCATTCGTAGCGCAGCGCCTCGGCGGGATCGAGGCGAGCCGCGCCGCGCGCCGGGTGGATGGTGGCCAGGAAGCAGGTGACGAGCGCGCCCGCGATCACGATCGCCGCGTCTTTGGGCAGCAGCGAGAACGGAACGTACGAGATCTGGTAGACGTCCTCGGGGACCCGGATCAGCTTCCAGTGGTCGAGGGCGCGGCACGCGCCCCAGCCCAGCACGGCCCCCACGGCGGTGCCCACGGCCCCGATCACGACGCCCTGGAGCATGAAGATGCCGGCGATGGCCCTCCGCCCGGCCCCCATCGAGACCAGGATCGCGATGTCCTTGTGCTTCTCCATCACCATGAGGATCAGCGTCGCCACGATGTTGAGGGCGGCCACCGCCACGATCAGGCCGATGGTGATCGCGATGGCCGTCTTCTCGAGCCACAGCGCCGAAAACAGGCTCTGGTTCATCTGGATCCAGTCGGTGCTGATGTAGCCCTCGCCGAGCGCTTGCAGCACGTCGCCGGCGATCTCGCGCACGGCATACATGTCGTCCACGCGCAGCTCGAGCAGCGTCGCCCGGTCTCCGGTGTCGAACAGCCGCTGCGCCGAGGCCATCGGCAGGTACGCCCACTCCGCGTCGAACTCGTACAGGCCGCTGCGCACGGTGCCCAGCACCCGGTAGCGCGCCATGCGCGGCAGCACGCCCAGGGGCGAGAGCCGGCCCTGCGGCGAGGTCACGCTCACCACGTCGCCCGCCCCCACACCCAGGGTGGCCGCCAGGTCGCGTCCGAGCAGGATCGGCGCCAGGCCCTCCTCGGGTGCGACCAGTGCGTCGAGCGACGCCGACTCGACCTGCTGCGCCAGCTCGGTGACGGTCTTCTCCTCGGCGGGAACGATGCCCTTCAGCGTGGCCACCGCCGAGCCGCCGGCGCTCGAGATCAGCCCCTTGCCGTAAACGACCGGAGCCGCGCCCAGCACGCGCTTCACCTTCCGCACGTCCTCCAGCGCCTGCCGGTAGTCCTCGATCGCGTCGGTGCGCGACCGGAACAGGCTCAGGTGCGCCGTCGCCCCCAGGATCCGCGAGCGCACCTCGGTCTGCAGGCCGGTCATCAGGCCGAGGGCGATCAGCACCGCCATCACCCCGACCGCGACGCCGAGGATCGAGATGCCCGAGATCAGCGAGATGAACGCCTGCTTGCGCCGTGCGGTCAGGTAGCGCAGCGCGATGCGCAGCTCGAAGGGCATCTAGCGGCCGGCCTCGGGACGCATGTGTGGGAACAGGATCACGTCCCGGATCGAAGCCGATCCCGTCAGCAGCATGGCCAGGCGGTCGATGCCGACGCCGCAGCCGCCCGTGGGCGGCATGCCGTGGCCCAGGGCGCGCACGTAGTCGTCGTCCATCAGGTGCGCCTCGGCGTCCCCAGCCTCGCGCGCCGCCAGCTGGTCCAGGAAGCGGCCGCGCTGGTCGAGGGCGTCGTTCAGCTCCGAGAACCCGTTGGCGATCTCCATGCTCGCCGCGAACAGCTCGAAGCGGTCCGCGACGCTCGGATCGTCGGCCCGGCGCTTCGACAGCGGCGAGATCTCCACGGGATGGTCGACGACGAAGGTCGGCTCCCACAGCGCGGCCTGCGCGAAGTCCTCGAACAGCTGGGCGATGCGCTTGCCATGGGAGAGCTTCGCGTAGGCCGCGGCGTCGAGCGAGCGACGGGCGCAGGCCGACTTGCACCCGGCGGAGCTGAGCCAGGCCTCGAGGGACGCCGGGCTCTCGAGGCAACGGGCCTCGAAGCCGGCCTCGGGGACCTTTGCCAGCGCCGCTGCGACCGCATCGACCATCCGCACGCGCGCGAATGGCGTCTTGAAGGACATCTCGCGGCCTTCGTAGCGCGCCGGCGCGTCGCCCAGCACGCGCTTCGCCGCCGCCGCGATCAGCGCCTCGGTGGTGTCCATCACGTCCCGGCAGTCGAAGTAGGCCGTGTAGAACTCGAGCATGGTGAACTCGGGGTTGTGATGGCCGTCGATGCCCTCGTTCCGGAAGTTTCGGTTGATCTCGAAGACCCTCTCGAAGCCGCCCACCGTCAGCCGCTTCAGGTACAGCTCGGGGGCGATGCGCAGGTACAGCTCCATGCCCAGCGCGTTGTGACGGGTGACGAACGGCCGCGCCAGCGCCCCGCCCGGGATGGGCTGCATCATCGGCGTCTCCACCTCGACGTAGCCCTCGCTCTCCATGCAGCGGCGGATTTCGGACACCATCGCGCTGCGCTTCACGAAGGTCGCGCGCACCTCAGGGTTCGACATCAGGTCGAGGTAGCGCCGGCGGTAGCGCGTCTCCACGTCCTCGAGGCCGTGCCACTTTTCTGGCGGCGGCAAGAGCGCCTTCGACAGGAACGTCCACTCCTTCACCTGGACGCTCAGCTCGCCCATGCGGGTGCGCATCACGCGGCCCGCGGCGCCCACGAAATCGCCCAGGTCCACGAGGTCCAGCGCTTTGTAGGCGTCGGCTCCGACCTCCTGCTTGCGCACGAACAGCTGCAAGGTCGAAGCACCGTCGCCGATGGTGAGGAAGCTGGCGCCGCCCATCGGCCGCTTCAGCAGCACGCGCCCCGCCACGCGCACCTGGGCGGCCTCAGTCTCGAGCGCTACGGCGTCGCGCTCGCCCCAGTTCGAGGCGACCTGCGCCAGGCCGTGGGTCCGCAGGTAGCGGTTCGGGTAGGGATCGACACCCAGGGCGCGCAGCGCCTCGGCCTTGCGCAGCCGGTGGGCCGACTCCTCGGGCCAGCCCGGGACGGGCGGCTCGTTCCCGTCAGGCTCCTCGGACATCCTGCCCCTCCCGCACGCGGCGCATGATGGCGTCGAGCACGCCGTTGACGAACGCCGTCGAGTCGGCCTCGCCGAAGCGGCGCGCCATCTCCACGGCCTCGTCGATCACGACCGCGGCTGGCGTCGCGGTGTCGCGGATCAGCTCAAAGGCCCCGATGCGGATGATGTTCTTGTCCACGGCCGCGATGCGATCGAAGCGCCAGTTCTTCGAGACGCTCCTTATCTCGTCGTCGATGCGCTCGACCTCGGCCTGGGCGCCGCGCGCCAGCCGCTCTGCCATCCAGCGGGTCGTGTCCGTGGTGCTGCGCACCTTCCAGTACGTCTCCGCGACCTTGTCCATGGGCTCCCGCGTCATGTCCCACTGGTAGAGCATCTGGAACGCGCATTCGCGCGCCCGTGTGCGTCTACCCACGGGGCACCGCAGCGCACAGGGAAATCAAGGCTTGCCCCTGCGACCAGCATGCCTGCTCTGTGACCTCTCCGTGCTTCTCCGTGATCTCTGTGGTTGTCTTGGCCGGCGAAGGGTCCGCAGCGTGAGCGCCATGGCGACCGCGGCGCGGGCGGCTTCGGCCCCCTTGTTGTCGGGGCCGGGGCGGGAACGCGCCAGGGCCTGTCTCGCCTTCGTCACGGTGAGCACGCCGAAAGCCACCGGCACGCCGGTGTCGAGGGCCGCGCGCTGCAGGCCCGCAGCGGCCGTGCGCGCGATGTACTCGTAGTGGTCGGTGTCGCCCCGGATCAAGGCGCCCAGGGCCACGATGGCGTCGAAGCGGCCGGACGCGGCGGCGGCCTTGGCCGCCAGGGGCAGTTCGAAGGCGCCGGGCACGTCGACCACCACGACGTGGCGGACGCCCATCTCGGTCAAGGCGGCCTCGGCGCCGGACGCCAGGCCGTCGACGACTTCGGCGTTGAAGCGCGCCCGCACCACGGCCGCGCGCAGCCCGCGTCCGTCGGGGCGCGCCTGCGGCGCCTGCTTCGTCGCCCGTTTCGTCACTTGCCCTGGAACTTCGCGGGCCGCTTCTCGAGGAAAGCCTGCGTTCCTTCCTTCATGTCCTCGGTCGTGCACAGCAGGCCGAACAGGGTGGCCTCGAGGTATTGCGCCTCGTCGAACGGCATCTCGAGGCCCGCGTTCACCGCTTCGAGGCTGAAGCGCAGCGAGGTCGGCGCGTTGGCGATCATCTTGCGCAGCAGCGCCTCGGCCTCGGCCAGCAGCTTTTCCTTCGGGAACACCTTGTTGACGAGCCCGATGCGGTGGGCTTCGGCGGCATCGACCGGCTCCCCGGTCAACAGCATCTCCAGGGCGCGGCCCTTGCCGACGAGACGCGCCAGGCGCTGGGTCCCGGCGTAGCCGCACATCAGGCCGAGCTTCACCTCGGGCGTTCCCAGGCGCGCGTTCTCGGAGGCGACGCGCACGTGGCAGCAAAGCGCCAGCTCGCAGCCGCCGCCCAGGGCGAAGCCGTTCACCGCCGCGATCACGGGCTTGCCCAGGTTCTCGATGCGGTCGAGGGTGCGCTGGCCACGGATCGACTTCTCCTTGCCGCCGACCGGGCTCTGCCTCGACAGCTCCCCGATGTCGGCGCCCGCCACGAAGGCCTTCTCGCCGGCGCCGGTCAGGACGACGCCGCGGACGTCGCCGTCTGCGCCGAGCGCCGCGAACGCCGCGTCCAGCTCCTGCATGACCTTCTCGTTCAGCGCGTTCAGCTTCTCGGGCCGGTTGATGGTGACGATCGCCACCCCATCCCGCTTCTCGACGATCAAGCTCTCGTAGTTCATTGGTCCCTCAGACCAGCCCGCCCATCGCCTTCGGCGGATCCACCGAGTAGTCGTAGAACCCGCGGCCGGCCTTGCGGCCGTTGAGGCCCGCCTGGACCATCCGCTTCAGGAGCGGCGGCGGCGCGAAGCGTTTCTCGCGGAACTCGTCGAACATGATGTTCGCGATGTAGTACGTGGTGTCGTTGCCGACGAAATCGAGGAGCGTCAGCGGGCCCATGGGGTGGCCGCAGCCGAGCTGCATGCCGCGGTCGATGTCCTCGATGGACCCGACGCCTTCCTCCAGTGCGCGGATCGCATCGAGCAGGTACGGCACCAGCAGCCGGTTCACGATGAACCCGGTCTTGTCGGTGGCCTTGATCGGCGCCTTGCCCAGGCTCTTCGCGAACTGGTAGGCCTCCTCGAAGGCCTCGGGCGACGTCAGCGGCGAGCGCACCACCTCGACCAGCCTCATGAGCGGCACGGGGTTGAAGAAGTGCAGGCCCACGAAGCGGTCGGCCCGCTTCGTGAACGCGGCCATCTCGGTGATCGAGAGGGACGAGGTGTTGGACGCGAAGATGGTGTGGGCGGGGCAGGCGCCGTCGAGGGCCTGGTAGACCTCGCGCTTCAGCTCCAGGTTCTCGATCACCGCCTCGATCACCACGTCGCAGGCGGCGAGGTCCTCGAGTCTCGTGGTGCCGCGCAGCCGGGCCACGACCTCGGCCTTCCTCTCCGGCGTGAGCTTGCCCTTGTCGACGCCCTTCTGAAGGAAGGCGTCGATCTTGCCGAGACCCTTCTTCAGCAGGTCGTCCGAGACCTCGCGCACGACGACGGCATACCCCGCTTCGGCGGCGACCTGGGCGATGCCCGAGCCCATGAGCCCGCAGCCGACGACTCCGACGGTCTTGGTGGCCATCTACTCCTCTCGCTCGATGATCATGGCGATGCCCTGACCGCCGCCGATGCAGGCACTGGCCAGGCCGTAGCGCGCCCGGCGCCGCTTCAGTTCCAGGGCCAGCGTCAGCAGCAGGCGGGTGCCGGTGGCCGCAAGGGGATGACCCAGGGCGATGGCACCGCCGTTGACGTTGGTCTTTTCCCGCTCGAGGCCCAGCTCCTTCTCGACGGCAAGGTACTGGCCGGCGAAGGCCTCGTTCACCTCGACGAGGTCCATGTCCGACAGCTTCAGGCCGGCTGCCTGGAGCGCCTTCTGGGAGGCGGGCACGGGGCCGATGCCCATCAACTCGGGAGGGACGCCGGCGATGCCCCAGGAAACGATGCGGGCCCAAGGCCGCAACCCGCGCGCCTTCGCCTCGTCCCGCCCGGCTACCACCAGGGCGGCTGCGCCATCGACGATCCCGCTGGCGTTGCCGGCGGTGACCGAGCCGTCCTTGCCGAAGGCGGGCTTCAAGGAGGCCAGGCCCTCGAGCGTCGTCTCGGGCCGCAGGTGGTCGTCCTCCTCGATGTGCAGCGTCTTGCGGCCGGCCGGGGCGTCCACCGGGACGATCTCTTCCTTGAATACGCCGCGTTCTCGCGCCGCGGCCGCGGCCTGCTGGCTGCGCAGCGCGTAGGCGTCCATCGCCTCGCGGCCGATCCCGGAGCGGCGGGCCAGGTTGTCCGAGGTCTGGGCCATGTAGAGCCCGCAGTGCGTGTCGAGGAGCGCCACCATCAGCGAGTCCTCGAGCTTGCCCTGGCCGAGAGAGAAGCCCGAGCGCGCCCCCCGCATCACGTGGGGCGCCTGGGTCATGTTCTCCATGCCCCCGGCGAGCGCGAGGCGCGATTCGCCCAGGCGGATCATCTGCGCCGCGTTCACGACCGACTGGATGCCCGATCCGCACAACCGGTTGACGGTCAGGGCGGGGGTCTCGATGGGCACGCCGGCCTTCAGTCCGACGTGGCGAGCACCGTAGATGGCGTCGCCCGAGGTCTGCAAGGCGTTGCCCATCACCACGTGGTCCACCCACTCGGGCGCAGTACCGCTGCGGAGGAGCGCCGCCCGGGCCGCGCTGGCGCCCAGCTCCAGCGCCGACACGTCCTTGAAATCACCCACGTACTCGCGCATGGGCGTGCGCGCCCCACCGAGAACGACGACGTCCTGGCTCATGTTCTGCGCTCGACTCCGCTCTTGGCTTCCACGACCGGGCTGAGAAAGACCCGCGATTATACCTTCCGCACCTTGACTCGGCGAGAACGCGGGCGTTACGCTCCGAGACGTCCCCGATGCGGCGCATAGCACTTCCAGCCACGCTGTCGCTGCTTGCGTTCGTGAGTTGCAATCCGGACTACCCGAACCCGTTCGACGACGCCACGCGCACGCCCACGGCCCAGCCCCCGCCCGGCTCCGCATTGGTGTTCACGAGCGACGCCTGGGCCGGCAGTCCCGGGCGCGGGCGCGAGCTCATGGCCGTGGCGCTCGACGGCAGCGGTGTCACGCGGCTGACGTTCTGCGACAACGGGGCCGACCGCCTGTGCGACACCAGCCACGCCGCCCTGGCGCGCGATCGCGAGCGCGCCGCGGTGCTGCGGACTCTCGACGCCAACGCCGACGGGCGCATCGACTCGGCCGACGCCGCGGCGCTGCTCTATGTCGACCTGCTGCGGCAGGCCGAGGCGGAGCTGGTGCCGGCGAGCGCGCGGGTGACCGGGGTCGACTGGTCGCCCACCGCCGACCTGCTCGTCTACAGCGCCGAAGGTGGCGGCGGCCAGGACCTGTTCCGGACCGATCCGAGCCGACCGACTGCAGACAATGCCCAGAACACCGCCAACCTCACCTGCCCCGGCAGCGCGCTCCGGCCGGGGATCTGCGACACGACGCTGTCCGAGCGCCGCGGCCGCATCGACGATTCGGGCAGCGTCGCCGTCTTCGAGCGCACCATCCTGCCCGGCCCCACGGAGGTCTGGATCTTCCAGACCTCGACGTCGCTGTTCCGCGTCACGACGGCGCCCGCGGGCGGCGCGCCGCTGCCGGGCACGACGTACCTGGTGGGCTCCGACGCCGATCCGGACTATGCGCCCGACGGTCGCTCGGTCGTGTTCCGCCACCTGGTCGCGGCCGGCGGCCGCGGCCAATGGCAGATTCGTACCGCGCTCCTGAACGGCACGGGTCTCACGACGGTCGCCGACGGAGAGCTATGGCGCGGCGCGCCCGACTGGGGCGCCGACGGCATCGTCTTCCCGGAGTCCGATGCGTCGGGGGTGCGGCTCGTCCTGGTGCAGCCCGACGGGTCGGGCCGGCGCGAGATCGTGCGCTTCGGGGCCGGCTTCCGGATCGACCATCCCCGCTGGCTCCGCTAGCCGCGGCCGTCAGCTCGCGCACGCGGGCAGCAACGCCTCGGCTCGGAGCCGGCGCTCGAGCTCCTCGGCCGCGGTGCGGTGTCCCAGGGCGTTCCAGTGTCCGTCGATGGCGAGATACGGCCCCGTCACGCCGCCCTCCGCCGAGCGCAGCGGCGGCGTGAGGTCCACGAGCACGATGCGCTCTCGAGCCGCGATCTTGCCGAGGCGACGGCGCACGCGCTCGACATCCCAATCCTCGTCGGTCATGCCGTAGGCGAGGCGTGTCAGCTCCCGGGAGCGCTCGCTGACCTCCATCGGGTTCGGGATGTAGACGAGAACCAGGCGGGCGCCGCTCGCCTCCACGTCCGCTTTCAACGCCCTGAGCAGAGCGTCCACCTGGTGCCAGGCGGGCTCAACCCAGGATGGGGGCTCTCGCCGGTAGACGCCGAGGTCGCCCCTGGGTCGCGCCAGCTCCAGGCTGCCCCACAGTCCGAGGCGCGCGAGGCGCTGGTACAGCCCCGGCTGCCCGCGCTTCAATCGCTCTTCGATCCAGGCGAGCAGCGCCGACCCCGATGCCGGCGCGGCCTGGGCCGGAGCCGCGACCCTTCGACGGACCGGCGGCGGTAGTCTGTCGCGCTTGAGACGCAGCGATCCGTCCGGCGAGACCACGAACCGGGGCTTCAGGCGACCGAAGTAGTTGTCCTCGACGGTGGGCTGGATGTCGTTGTAGTAGAAGAACAGCGCCACCAGGTTGGGCTCGTATCGCCAGCCCTCCTCCTTGAAGAACAGGTACTCCTGGTCGGTCGAATAGCCGGCCGTGCCCGCATTCAACACCTCCACCGCACAGCCCTGGCGGGCCAGGCGAGCTTCGAGCTGCTGGGTCAGGGTCTCGGGCAGGGGCACCGTGTACCCCTCGAGGAAGGAGTCGCCGAGAGCCAGCACGCGGAACGTGCCGGGGTGCCGGTCGTACACGCGCTCGCGGTCGCGCTGTCCCAGGCCGTTGATCCACACCTCCGTCACGTACTCGTTGCGCCGGAACACGACCTTCGCGCCGGGCTTTTTCCGCCAGCCGAGGATCTCGTCGAACTCCACGTACTGTTCGGCGGCTCCGTCCTCGGCCCCGCCGCGCCCGCGCATCAGGAGGCGGAACGCGACCTCGAGCACGGCCAGGGACGCAGCCGTCGCCACCAGCGCCAGCAACGCGCTCGCGATCAGGCGGCGCGCCCGGATCATCCCTGGCGAGCGCCCTCTCAGCGCGCGGAGCCCGCCCGGAACATTCCGGCGCGGTATTCGACGATGCGTCCCGTCACCGCCGAAGCCGCGACCGTCAGCGGCGACGCCAGGTAGAGGCGGCCCGGCCCCGAGCGGTTCTGGTAGTTGCGGTTGATCGCCGAGACGGTCACCTGCTCCTTGCTCGACGACACGCCGGGACCGCAGCCGATGCACGCACCACAGCCGGGCGAGATGACCCGCACGCCCGTCTTCTCGAAGACCTCCAGGTAGCCGCGCTTGCGGGCGTAGGCCTCGACGGAGTCCGAACCGAACTGGATGAAGAACTCGACGCCGTCCTTCACCCGCCGCCCGCCTTCGAGAGCCTCGCGCATGACCTGGGCGTACATGTCGAGGTCGGCTTCCTTGCCCGCCGTGCACGAGCCGCCGTAGGCGATGTCGATGCTCACGTCACCCAGGTCGGCGATGCGGGCGCCGTTCGTCGGGTCGGAGGGGATGCCCTTCGACGGATCGCCCGGCGTCGCCACCATGGGCTCGATCGCGTCGAGGTCGATTCTGTGGACCCCGCCGGTGTACACGGCACCCGGGTCGGGGGCTACGCACTTCCGGCGCAGCGCCTCGAGCGACACGTGAGGACGCCGCGCCGCGATCCAGCGCAGCATCGTGTCGTCCGCCTCCACGAGCCCGGCCTTGGCCGAGCACTCGGTGGCCATGTTCGCCAGGGTCGCCCGCTCGTCGGGATCGAGGGACGCCATGCCGGGCCCGCCGAACTCCATCACCCGGTCCAGGGTGTCGCCCCGCCGCGCGTGGTGCGCGAGTATGTGGAGCATCACGTCCTTGGCCGTGACGCCCGGCCGCAGCGCGCCGTGCAGCTCGAAGCGGATCGATTCGGGCACCTCGACGAAAGTAAAGCCCGAGAGCACGAGGGCTGCATACTCGGTCGCCCCCACGCCGTAGGCCAGCGCGTTCACGGAGCCGCCCATGCAGGTGTGGCTGTCGGTGGCCTGGATGAAATCCCCGGGCTCGATGATCTTCTCGCGGGCCACGCTGTGGCAGATCCCGGGCGACACCCCGTCGCGGGCCGAGTAGTCCAGGACCCCGGTGTGCCTCTGGAAGCGCCGCTGCAGGTCGCGCAGCAGCTGGATCTTGGGCGAGAAGGGCGCCATGCGGGCGACGCCGTCGGCGTAGATCAGGTGGTCCTCGAAGACCGCGAACTTGCGCGGGTCGGCCAGGCGGAAGTCGGGCCCGTACTCCTGCTCGAGGAAGTAGTGGACCTGTGCCGTCGTGAACTCGTGGGAGTAGCCGCCGTCCACGCGCACGCACACCGCATCGCCCGGCTTCACGAACCCGGGCTCGCCGCTGCCCACTACGTGGCGGGCCAGGATCTTCTCGGCCAGGTTCATGGGCCGCTGCGGCGTCTCGGGCCGCGGCAACGCGACCTCTCCGCGCGCGTAGGCCTTGGTGAAGCGGAACAGGCCGCCGTGGGCGATCACATGCTGCGTGACCTTGTCCCAGCCCCTCTGGAACTCCGAGAGCTCGATCGCCTCGCCCGCCTGCAGCCGCGTGAGCATGGCGTGATCGCCCATCAAGACGCCCTGGGCCACGTTGTTGCGCGCGTGGATCGGCGCGAAGGACGCCGCGATGGCGATGCGGATGCCCGACCACTTCTCCGCCTGCACGGCCGTCTCGCGCGACGAACCCACGCCCTTGCGCTGGCCCGAGACGACGACCTCGAAGTGGCCGCCGATCAGGGAGCCCTCGGGGAACAGCCGCTCGCCGTTTACGCTGATGCCCGCGTAGGCGTTCCTGGCGATGTCCTCGGGCCGGTAGTCGAAGCAGGCCCAGGCCGGCGTCATGGCGTCGGTGTTGACGTCGTCCAGCAGGTCTTCGACCCGGACCTCGCTCATCCGCAGGTCCAGCTCGCCGCGGAGCTGGCGGCGGATCAGCTCGGGGTCCTTGGTCAGGAACAGGACGCGCTTGCCCGGCGTCAGGGAGACGGTTCGCCCCATGCTCGACCTTCTACCCTACCGCAGACACGCCACGACCGTCTCGCCTGCCTCGCGTGTGCCCAAGGTGCCGCCGATGTCGATGGTGGTGCGGCCGTGCTCCACGGCCCAGCGCACGGCGCCGTGGATGCGTTTCGCCTCCTCCTTCCAGCCGCAGTGCTCGAGGAGCAGAGCCCCGGTCAGGATGGCGCCGATCGGGTTCGCGATGTTCTTGCCGGCCATGGCCGGCGAGGACCCGTGGACCGGCTCGAACAGCGAGAGCCGGCCGGGATGGATGTTGCCCGAAGCCGCCATGCCCAGGCCGCCCTGCAGGCCCGCGGCCAGGTCGGTGACGATGTCGCCGAACAGGTTCGAAGTCACGATCACCTGGAACTGGCGCGGGTCGCGTACGAGCTGCAGGCACAGGTTGTCCACGTACAGGTGCCTCGCTTCGACGCCGGGGTATTCGGCCGCCACCAGCTTGAACACGCGCTGCCACAGGTCGTGGGCGTGCACCAGGACGTTGGACTTGTCGGCCATCGTCACCTGGCTGCGGCCCGTGCGGCGCGCGTACTCGAAGGCGTGGCGCATGATGCGTTCGACACCCTTGCGCGTGTTGAGGTCGATCTCGGTCGCGACCTCGTCGTGGGTGTCCTTCTTGAAGTTGCCGCCCATCATGACGTAGAGGCCCTCGGTGTTCTCCCGGAACACCGCGAAGTCCACGTCTTGGGGCCGCAGCTCCTTGATCGGGCACAGGCGCTCGTGGAGCAGCTGGATCGGGCGAAAGTTCACGAACAGGTCCAGCTTGAAGCGCAGGCCCAGCAGGATGTCGGCCGCGTGGCGGTTGTCGGGGACGCGCGGGTCGCCCATCGCCCCCAGCAGGATGGCGTCGAAGCGGTCCTGCAGCATCTGGACCGCACCCTCGGGCAGCGTCTCGCCGGTCTTGAGGTAGTGGTCGGCGCCCCACTCGAAGTGGGTCAGCACCAGCTTCTTGTCGGCCGCTTCGGCGACGACCTGGAGCACCCGGGTGGCCTCGCGCACGACCTCTACACCGATCCCGTCGCCGGGAATGACCGCGATCCGCAGACTCAAACGTCCCTCCGTGTCCTGAGAACGTGAAGCGCCACCGCCAGGCTACAGCCTGCCACGTCCTTGGCCACGTCCCAAGCGCTGGCGTCGCGGCCCGGCACCAACGACTGGTGGAACTCGTCGCTGACCCCGTACAGCGTTCCCAGCAGCAGCGCCAGGAGCGCCAGCCGCGGCGGCAAGGGCCGGTCGAGCCCGCCCGCCAGGGCGCGGCCCAGCAGCAGGCCCAGGACCAGGTAGGCCGCGCCGTGGGTGATCCAGTCCGGCACCTGCCCCAGGGATCCTGTCTGGGCCTGGGCCGACGCGTAGAAGAGGATCGCCATCCATAGGATCGCCGGTCCCCAGAGCCGCAGCCGCGTCATCAACGCGTGAGACCGGTCATGAGCCAGCCCAGCAACACGGCCGACAGCACGAAGCTCGCAAAGACCCAGGCTCCGAAACGCCCGCGGCTCCTGGCGTCGTCCCGCAGCAGCACCGCGAACACCGCCGCGACCAGGGCCGAGAAGGCGAGCAGGGCCAGCAGGTGACTGTGGATCACGCCTTGCGCCCCAGGGCGACGTCCATCGCGTCCAAAACCACCAGGACGTTCAGGAGCCCCGCGGTCGCCGTGAAGGTGACCCCGTAGTCGAAGCCGGCCGCGCGTGGATCGCCCGCGGCGAAGCCCAGCGCCCGGGCCGCAAGGTACGGCAGCCCGACCGCGAGCTGCCCCAGGCCGATGACGAGGGCCAGGGGATCGTCGAGACCGATGCGCAGCGTCAGGCGGGCGTCCATCGACACGCCCAGGGCGAACAGCGCCAAGAGGGCCGCCAGGAAGAAGACGCCGCGCCGGAAGCGGCCCAAGAGCACGTGTCCGGCGCCGGGCAGCAGCAGCCCCAGCAGGCACGCCCCGGCGGCGACGGGCAGCGGCCGCGCCAGGGTTTCCGGTGTCTTGGGTGCTTCAGTCGATTGGGTTTCCATCGCGCGCACATCCCGGTCGGGACGAAGCCGCGATCGTAGCACAGCGCCCGAGCCTGCTAAGATCGAAGCCGATGGCGTCCAAGCGACTGATCCCGATGCTCCTGGCATCGGTCCTCGCGGCGAGTCCCCGCGCCGCGGCCCAAGGCTTCATGCCCGTCTCGGAGCTGAAGCCCGGCATGAAGGGCGTGGGACGCACGGTGTTCGAGGGCACGCGCATCGACGAGTTCCAGGTCGAGGTGTTGGGAGTCCTGGAGAACGTCATGGGGCCGGGCGGCAGCATGATCCTCGCGCGCCTCGAGGGCGGACCCCTCGCGAAGACCGGCGTGATCGCGGGGATGAGCGGCAGCCCCGTAGCGATCGACGGCAGGTTGGTGGGGGCGGTGGCGTACAGCTTCCCCTTCGCGAAGGAGACGATCGGCGGCATCACGCCCTTCGCGGAGATGGTCGCTGCGACGGCGAGCGAGGCTCCGCGCGCCGCCTCGGCTCGGCTTTCGCTCCGCCTGAACAAGGAGGGGGTCGCCTTTCCCCTCGATCGGGACACGCTGGTCGCCGCGCTGCGCCGGCCCTTGCCCAGCGTGATCGCCGATCCGGGCGCGTTCCGCGGCGCCCTGCCCCCCGGCCTGGCTGGCGCGTCGCTCCAGCCGCTCTCGATGCCGCTGACCTTCTCGGGCTTCGACCCGTCGGTCTTCGAGTGGGCGCGCTCGCTGTTCGCCGGCCTGGGCTTCACGCCGATCGCCGGCTCGGCGTCCGGCGCCGCCACGACCGGCGAGGCCCCGGCGCTCATGCCCGGATCCGCGGTCGGCGTGTCGCTGGTGGACGGCGACTTCGACCTGTCGTCGACCGGCACGGTCACGGCCGTGGAGGGCGATCGCGTCTACGCCTTCGGCCACCCGTTCTTCAACCTCGGGCCGACGCAGTTCCCGCTGCGCAAGGCGTGGGTGTACTCGGTGTTCCCGAGCCTGTACTCGTCCTTCAAGATCACGGCGCCGATGGACGTGGTCGGCACGATGGACCAGGACCGCTCGACGGCCATCGCCGGCCGCCTGGGCGCGCCGCCCCGCATGGTCCCCGTGCGCGTCAGGCTCAAGACCAGCCGCGGCCAGGAGCGGCGCTTCGCGTTCCGGGTCGTGGAGGACGAGCTCTTGTCCCCCGCCCTCGCGTTCATCTCGCTGCTGTCCGCGCTGCAGGGCAGCGAGCGCCAGTACGGAACCTCGACCATGGACGTGAGCGCCACGCTGAAGCTGGCCGGCGGACGCGAGGTGCGGGTGCAGGACCTGTTCGCCGACGACCAGCCGGCGCTGCAGGCGTCGGCCCTGGTGGCGGCGCCGCTCGCGTACCTGATGAGCAACGACTTCGAGCCCGTGACGGTGGAGGGCCTGGTGGTCGAGGTCAGCTCGAAGGAGAGCGTCCAGACTGCGACCTTGCAGCGCGCCTGGATCGAGCGCGCGGGCCCGATCCGCCCGGGCGCGGCGCTGCCGCTCAAGGTCCTGCTGCGCACCTACCGCGGCGAAACGCGCACCGAGACGATCCCGGTTCAGATCCCGCAGCACGCCGCCGCGGGAACCTACGCGCTGCTCGTGTCCGACGCCCGGGCCATGACGGTACTCGAGCAGCGCGAGATGCGGCAGCCCTTCGTGCCCCGCGACCTGGACCAGCTGGTGCGCGCCATCAACGGCCTGCGCCGCAACAACCACCTCTACGCCCGCTTGATGCGCCCCGAATCGGGCGCCATCGTGAGCGGCGAGTACATGCAGTCGCTCCCGCCCTCGGTGCTGTCGGTGCTCGGCAGCGGCGAGTCCGGGGTCGTGCCGATCCGCACCGCCGCGGTGTGGGACTTCGACCTGCCCACGCCGTATTCGCTCTCGGGTTCGCGCCTGCTCAGCGTCGTGGTCGAGCGGTGAAGGCACCCAAGGGCCCTCCAGGAGGTTCGATGCTTCGCCGTGTGTCCGTGCTCGCGCTCTTCGCGATGGCACTTCCGCTCCTGGCCGCCCAGCCGCAGTTCCTTAAGCTCGAGGGCGCCAGGGACTTCCTGGATGGCGACACCCAAGGCATCTCGGTGGACTCCGAGGGCCGCGTGCGCCTGGCGCCGGCCAGCAGGACACTCCACGACACCGAGGCGCCCTTCGTGTGGTGCCTGGCGCGCGACTCCAAGGGCGCCGTGTACGCGGGTACCGGGAACGACGGCAAGGTGTTCCGCGTGGCCAAGGACGGCAAGCAGAGCCTCGCCTTCGACGCGCCCGAGCTGGAGGTCCATGCGCTGGCGGTCGCGCCCGACGGGCGCGTGTACGTCGGCAGCTCGCCCGACGGCAAGGTCTACGCCGTGGATCCGGCCGGCCTGGGCATCCCGTTCTTCGACCCGCAGGAACGCTACATCTGGGCTCTCGCCTTCGACCGCAAGGGCAACCTGCTGGTGGCCACCGGCGCCGAAGGCCGAGTGTACCGCGTGGACGCCAAGGGCCAGGCCACCGCGATCCTCACCGCGTCGGACACCCACGTCACGTCGCTGGCCGCCGACGAGTCGGGCGACCTCTACGCCGGCAGCTCGCCCGGCGGCATCCTGTACCGCGTCGACGCCGGCGGAAAAGTCTTCGTGCTCCACGACTCGGCCTACCGCGAGATCAAGGCCCTCGACCTGGGGCCGGACGGGAGCCTGTACGCCCTGGCCGTCGACGGCAAGGGCCCCGACGACCCGCGGCCCGGCCCGGTTCCGGCGCCGCTGCCAGCGCCCTCGCCGACGCCGGGCACGCCCCCCGTGCCCGAGGTCAGCGTGACCGAGGGCTTCGTGTTCCCGGCGCCCGCCGCGTCGCCCGCGCCGCGCGGCGATGCTCGCGCCGCCGGTTCGCGGGGTGCTTTGCTGCGGCTGTGGCCGACCGGCGAAGTGGAGACGCTCTGGTCCTCGAACGAAGAGGTGCCCCACGCCCTGCTCCGCAGCGAGGACGGGATCCTGGTCGGCACCGGCAACAAGGGCAAGCTGTACCGCATTCGGGAGGACCGCACCTGGTCCATGGTCTCGGCGTTTGCGGCGGAACAGGTCACGGGCCTGCTGCGCGGCGAAGGGGATTTCCTGCTCGCGACGTCGAACCCCGGCAAGCTGCTCTCGCTCGGCTCACGGGCGGGCAGCACCGGGACCTTCACCTCGAAGGTCAAGGACACCGACACGGTCTCGACCTGGGGCCGCATCCGCTGGGAGGCCGAGGTGCCTTCCGGGAGCAGCCTCGAGATCCAGACGCGCAGCGGCAACACGGCCACGCCGGATACCACGTGGTCCGACTGGTCCGCCGCGTATACCCAGAAGGACGGCGATCCGATCCGCGGCGAAAGGGCGCGCTACCTGCAGGTCCGCGCCGTCCTCGGTGGCAAGGAGGGCCAGACGCCCCTGGTCGATTCGATCAGCGCCGCGTACCTGCAGCGCAACCTGCGGCCCCAGGTCCAGTCGATCACGGTCCACTCCCCCGGCGAGATCTTCCAGAAGCCGCTCTCCGTGACCGGGGAGCTCGAGGTCCTGGGGCTCGAGCCCGGCGAAGGCCCCGAGACGCGCCCCGGCGCTCCGGCGCCGCGTTCGCCGCTCCAGGCCCAGCCGACGGCCTACAGCCGCAAGCTCTACCAGCGCGGCCTGCAGACCTTTTCCTGGAAAGCCGAGGACCCCAACGGCGACAACCTCGTCTACGACATCCAGTACCGCGCCCTGGGCGACACCAGGCTGCGCACGCTGCGCAAGGCGACGACGGAGACCGTCCTCGCCTGGGACACCTCCACGGTGCCGAACGGACGCTACCTCATCAAGGTGCTGGCCCGCGACACGCCCGGCAACCCCGAGTCCCTGGCGCTGTGGGGCGAAAAGGAGAGCACGCCCTTCGACGTGGACAACACGCCGCCGAGCGTCGCCGTGCGCCTGGACGCCGCGCGCGTAAGGGCCAGCGTCGAGGACGACTGGAGCATCCTCAAGAAGGCCGAGTACTCGGTGGACGGCGGGCGCTGGCACGAGGTGCACCCGGTGGACGGCATCAACGATGCGCGCCAGGAGAGCTACGAGATCACGCCCGGCCCCTTCGCCGAGCCCGGTCCCCACCTGGTGGTCGTCCGTGCGACCGACCTGCTGGGCAACGTGGCCTCGGCTCGCGTGGAAGTGAAGTAGGCCTGCGCGTCCTCGTCGTCCGCAGCGGCGCCCTGGGCGACCTGCTGCTGCTGCGCCCCGCCCTGCATTCGCTGGCGGCGGCGGGTCACGTGGTCGCGCTGCTCGCCCCCGGGGCACCGGCGCGTGTGCTGGCAGGAGAGGTCGAGGTCGTCGCCTCGGATGCGCCCGGCCTCGCCGCGTTGTGGTCGGGCACGGGACCGCTGTCCGATCCGGTGGCGAGCTGTGACGCCGCCGTGGTGTTCTCGCGGTCGGCGGACCTGATCGCCGCCCTAGGCACTCTTCCACGCGTGATCGAGTGGGACCCGCAGCCGCCGCCCGGGCGGGCTCACGCCGCATCCTGGTACGCGGGCGCCCTCGAAGCCCTCGGCGTCCCGGCGATAGCGCAGGCGCCGATGTTGTCGCCGACGCCAGAGGAGCGCGAGGCCGCGGATGAGGTCGCGCGTGCCCTGCCGCAGGGCTTCCTGGCGCTGCATCCCGGAAGCGGCTCGCCCTCGAAGAACTGGCCCGCAGACCGTTTCGCCGCGTTGGCCGAGGCCCTCGCTCCCAGGCAGCGCGTCCTGATCGTGGAAGGCCCGGCCGATCGCGACGCCGCGTCCCGCGTGCGCGCCCTGCTTCCCGGCGCCGTGATCGCACGCGATCTGCCGCTGCGCGTGCTGGGCGCCCTCTTGTCCGGCGCGGGTCTGTACGTCGGCAACGACTCGGGCGTCGGCCACCTCGCGGCCGCGTACGGAGCGCGCTGCCTGGTCCTGTTCGGGCCCACGGACCCCGACGTTTGGAAGCCGCTCGGTCCGCGCGTGCGCGTGCTGCGCGCCCCGGGCGGCCATCTCGACGCCCTCGACGTCTCGGCGGTCTCTACGTCTCAGGCGCGTGCACGTCCAGGCGGCTGATCAGCCGATACACGCTCGTCTTCACGGGCCGGCCGCGGTACAGCGCGGGCTCGAAGCGCTCCCGCAGCAGGGCGTTGAAGACCCGGCCGGCGTCCGCGACCTCCCCGTCGAGGAGCGTGACTTCGGCCACGCGGCCGTCCTGCGCCACCTGCGTCTCGAAGAACAGGGAGGCTTCGCCGGGGGGCATGAAGTCGTCGGCGAGCACCGCGTCGCGGCTGCGCGGCGCACTCACCTCGGCCACGGGCGGCAGCGACTCGGCGCCGAGCCAGGCCCAGCCGTTCCCCTTCACGAAGCGCGGCACCGCTTCCAGGGTCACGGCCGCGCCCAGCGCCGCTACGAACACCAGGGCGGCCGGGAACAGGCTCGGCAGGATCAAGGGGCGGGCGTTCCACGCGGGCCGGAACAGCAGCGCCAGGCCCGGTCCGCGGCCCTCCACCTCCAGTCGAGACAAGATGCCTGGCGCCAGGGACTCCGGTGGGACGAGCCGGGGCAGGTCGCGCAGGACCTGAACGGAAGCGCGCAGCGCATCCCATCGGGAGGCGCAGGCCCCGCACACGTCGAGGTGCAGTCGAACGGCGCGGCTGTCGTCGGCCTGGAGATCGTCGTCCAGGTACCCCGACAGCCGGTCCTTGACCCGGTCGCAGGTCACGGCGTCTCCTCTCCCGGCTCGCGCTCCAGGCAGAGGCGGAAGGCGTCTCGGGCCCGGGCCAGCCGGCTCTTCACCGTACCTTCGGCGATGCCCAGGGCGGCGGCGATCTCTTCGCCGGTCAGGCCGTCGCTCTCGCGTAGCAGCAGGATCGCGCGGTGGTCGAAGCTCAGGCGTGCCAGGGCGGCCTGGACGCGGGCCGCCCGCTCGCGGCGCGCCACGCTCGCGAACGGATCCTCGGCCAGGCTGTGCTCGGAGGAGGCCCTCGCTTCCTCCTGCGCGGTCATCGACTCGATGGGACGCGCATGGGCCAGGACGCGGCGCCGCCAGAAGCGCCGCCGGTTGCGGCACTGGTTCACCGCGATCCGGTAGATCCAGGTCTTGATGCGGCTGCGCCCTTCGAAGCGATCCAGGGCGCGGAAGACCTGCAAGAAGACCTCCTGGGCCACGTCGCGCGCTTCCTCTGGGTCGCCCAGCAGGCGGGAGGCCAGGCCGTAGACCATGCCCTCGTAACGCGACACCAGCCCGGCGAAGGCGTCCGGATCCCCCTGCCGGCAGCGCGCGACGAGGGCATCCTCGACTTCGGGAGCGGCGTCGAGCGTCTTGGCCGACGAGAGCGAGACTTCCGAGGCCATCACGACCTCCGAGCCTTTGCTCCTTCGACACCGGAGGAGCCTGCCGGGTTCCCTACGCTCGATCTTACGCCCGGATCGGCCGGCCTATTCCGGCGGCGCTGGCCGGCGGCGGGCCGCGAGCGCTGCCGCCGTGCCCAGGGCCGCGACCAGGGCCAGGACCAGCACGCCCGTAAGCCCGACCCACCCCTCCAGGTTCCGGGGCTGCAACAAGGCCACGAGGCCGGGTTCGACGTCGAAGCCGCGTCCGGCCCGGTAGTCCTTGATCTCGCCGACCACGGCCAGGGTCAGGAGGCTCGCCGCTGCCGTCAGGACGAACGCCACCACGCCGCGCCCGACGAGGGCGCCGCGCTCGAGCGGGGGCCCCGAGGGTGTCGCCGCGATCTCGAACTCCGGCTCGCGCACGCCCCAGGGCGCGAAGCGCTGGAGCATCACGAGTCCGGGGACGCCGGTGACGAGCGTGAAGACGAAGAAGTCGCGCCAGCCCAGGGCGTCGGCCAGCAGGCCCGCGGGCGGGCCGGCGATCACGCGAGGCAGCGAGAACAGGCTCGACAGCAAGGCGTATTGCGTCGCCGAAAAGCGCTTCTGGGTGAGGCGCAACAGGAGCACGCCGAAAGCACCGTTGCCCAGGCCGGAGCACAGGTACTCGAAGCCTTGCGCCGCGTACATCAGCGAGCGGTTCACCCCGGCCTCGGCCACCACCGCATAGCCGAGGTTCGAGAAGAGCTGCAAGAAGCCCGAGATCCACAAGGCGGGCCCGAGACCGCGCGCCTGGGTGAGGAGGCCGCCCACGAATGTGCCCGCGACGATCGTGAACAGGCTGACGGTGCCCGCGGCGACGCCGACGTCGAACAAGTTGTAGCCCTTCTGGATCAGGAACGGGCCGACGAGCGCTTGTGTGAGCTGGTCGCTCAGCTTGTAGAGGACGACGAAGGCCAGGATCTCCATGGCCCGGTGCTTGGCAAGCAGGCCCAGGAACGGCTCCCAGACGGCCTCGGGGAGGGATGCCGGCGCGGGCGCGGGCGTTTCGGGCTCGGGAGCCCGCCACGTGATGAGGGCTGAGGGCAGGTAGCACAGCGCCAGCACGGCGTTCACGACCGGCCAGCCGACCACCGCTGCGGCGGTGACGGTGGCCCGTCCCGAGAGCCACATCGCCGCGCGATAGGCCGCCACGCGCGCGCCCACGGCCGCGCCCTGCTCCTCGCGGTGGAGCACCTCGACCGTGTACGCGTCGTAGGCGACGTCCTGGGTGGCCGAGGCGAACGCGACCAGCAGGCTGATCAGGCCGATCGTCCAGGCGTGGGGATGCTCCGACAAGGCCGCCAGCCACAGGCCCAGGAGCAACAGCGCGACCTGTGCCACCAGCACGTAGCCGCGCCGGCGGCCCAGGATCGGCAGCGGGTAGCGGTCCATCAGCGGCGCCCACAGGACCTTGAACGTCCACGGCGCCTGCGCGAGGCTGAACAGCCCCACCACCTTGATGTCGACACCCTCGCTCGCCATCCAGATCGGGATCGCGATCCAGACGAGGCCGAGCGGCATGCCCGAAGGGAAGGAGAGCAGCGCGACGGACAAGAGCCGCCAGCTCTTGAGGACCGCCATCAGGCTGGACACGGGCCGCGAGAATAGCACCAGCGGTTAGAATCGCGACCGCTGTGAGCATCATCGTTCAGAAATACGGCGGCTCGTCCGTTGCCGACGTGGAAAGGATCCAGCTCGTCGCCGAACGCGTGGCCGCCTGCAAGGCGCGCGGCAACGACGTGGTGGTGGTGGTGTCGGCCATGGGCGACACCACCGACGAGCTGCTGGCCCTCGCCCACCGCGTGACCGAGAACCCGGCGCGGCGCGAGCTCGACATGCTGCTGAGTGCAGGCGAGCGCATCTCGATGGCGCTCTTGTCAATGGCGCTCAACGCGCGCGGCGTGCCGGCCGTCAGCTTCACGGGCTCGCAATCCGGCATCATCACGAACGACGCGCATGCCAACGCGCGCATCGTCGAGGTGCGCCCGTATCGCATCCACGACGAGCTGGCGCGCGGCCGCGTGGTGATCGTGGCCGGCTACCAGGGCGTCTCGTACAAGAAGGAGATCACCACCCTGGGCCGCGGCGGATCCGACACCACGGCGGTCGCGCTGGCCGCCGCCCTCGATGCGGAAGCGTGCGAGATCTACAGCGACGTGGCGGGCGTCTTCAGCGCCGACCCGCGCCTCGTTCCCGACGCCCGCCGCCTGAGCGAGATCTCCTACGAGGAGATGCAGGAGCTGGCCGAGGCCGGCGCGCGTGTCCTGAACGCCCAGGCCGTCGAGTTCGCCAAGGACCGCGGCATCGCCATTTACGCGCGGGCGACCTCTGGCGGTCCGGGCGAGACCGTGGTGCGCCGTTTCGCTCCGCGCGCCCCGGGACGCGTGGCCGGCATCGCCAGCGAAACGGATCTGGTGCTGCTTTCCCTCGCGACGCCGGAGCTGTCCGCACTCCGCGAGCTGCTCGCGGCGTTCGACGCGCGGCAGACGCAGGGCAAGGAACTCGTGTATCGCGACGCGGCCGGCGCCCACGCGTCGCTCGTGCTGTCCCTGGAGAACGTCCCGGACTGGGGGCAGCTCCGTGGCGACCTGGGCCGGCGCTTCGGCGAGCGCCTCGCCATCCGCGACGACCTGGGCGCCGTCTCCGCGATCGGAGCCGGGATCAACGCCGGCTACCTCAACCTGCGCACGGCTCTCGAGGCGCTCGCCGGCATCGACGCCTCGGTCCTCGGGATCGCGACCTCCAGCTTCCGGATCAGCCTGCTGATCGACGCGGCCCGGGTCGCGGACGCGGTCCGGGCGCTGCATTCCGCCCTTCTCGGGAGCAATCAGCCTTCAGCCGTCAGCAATCAGTAGGCACGGCCGTCGGCTGAAAGCTGAGATCTGAGAGCTGACAGCTTTCCGTCATGCCAATCCGTACTGCTTCAACTTCAACGCGAGAGCTTGGCGCGTGATGCCGAGCGCATCGGCGGTACGTGAGCGGCAAGCATCGTGGGCCGTCAGGTAGCGCAAGACCAAATCGCGCTCGAAGGCGGCACGCGCGTCGCGCAGCGTCGGCCGCAGGGTGCAGCCGGGCTCCACCTGCAGGTGCAGGTGGGCGCGCTGCACGACACCGGCGTCGGCGAGGACGACCGCCCGGTGCATCTGCTTGACCAGCTCCCGCACGTTGCCAGGCCATGCGTGGACCTGCAGGGCCCGGGCCGCGTCACCGCTCAACCGCGGGCACGGCGCTCCCTCCGCAACCGCGTGCAGGCGAAGGAAGTGACGGGCCAGGACGAGAACGTCCTCGCCGCGCTCGCGCAGCGGCGGCAGCGCGATCGTGAAGTCCGCGAGGCGGTACATGAGGTCCTCGCGGAAGCGCTGCTCGCGCACTCGGTCCTGCATGCGGGCGTTGGCCGCAGACACCACGCGCACGTCGGCTCGACGTAGGCGTGGATCGCCGAGCCGCGCGTACTCCTTGGTCTCCAGGAAACGCAACAGCTTGGCCTGGCCGCGGGGCGATAGCTCCGTCACCTCGTCGAGGAACAGGGTGCCGCCCTGGGCGCTCGCGACGTAGCCCTCGGTGTCGGCCCCGGCGCCGGTGAACGCGCCTTTGACGTGTCCGAACAACGCGGACTCGAACAGGCCGTCCTCGAGCTGCGCCGCGTTGACGCACACGAGCTTCCCCCGGCGGCCCGACGTGCGGTGCAGGGCCAGCGCGACCTGTTCCTTGCCGGTTCCCGTCTCGCCGAAAACGTGGACGGCGAGGGCCGAGCGGCCGACGCGCGCGATCGTCTCGCGCACGGAACGCAGCGCAGCGCAATCGCCGAGCAGCTCGGGGAAGCTCTCGGCTTCGCGCGGCGTCGGAAGCTCTCCTGCGTCCACGGCAGCCGCCAGCAGGCGCGCGAGAGGCGCAAGCCGCGCCAGCGCGGCGGCCGGCGCCGCGGCGCGGAAGTCCGCGTACAGCCACGAACCGCCCGGGGCGCCCACCACCACGGCTTCCCGGAGGTCGTGGAGCATGCGCGTCGGGTGTCTTTGCAGCGCGCCCTCGTTCAGCTTGACGAGCGCCTCTCCTCGAACACGCCCGGCGACCTGCCACGCCAGGTCGTTTTCGGCCAGCGGCCCGATGCCCCCGTCGGGCCGCAGCTCCAGCGCTCCGGGTCCCACCCAGGCCGCGCGGCAGAACGCGACGTCGCGCTTCACGATGCCAAGGGCCGCGCCGAACCGGGCCGCCCACGTGTCCCCGCTGAGCAGCGCCTCGGCCGCGTCGGCCAGGACGACGACATGGCCGCACACGACCGGTTTTCCCGGCTCGCCGTTCGGCGGTTCCGGCGGCGTCGAGGGCGGCCTCGCACCCGATCGCTCCGCCACGTCCGCGAGTCCATAGGCCAGCAGGCGGCGGTCGCCCCACGCCTCGAGATCCTGCAGAGCCTGCACGACGCCCTCGTCATCGCCCGCCGCACCGCGCGCCAGCAGCAGCCCCAGGCGCGCGGCCGCCGTCGGACCGACGCGCCTCTCGCCCAGCTTCAAGGCCGACTCGAAGACGACGGCCGGTGAGCGGTCCGGAAGCCGCAGCTCGGCGCGCCCGACGACCAGCAGGGCCAGGAACCTCAAGTCGCAACGCGACGCCGGAGCCTCGCGCAGGGCGCGTCCCGCCGCCTCGCGACCCGCCTCGGCCTGGCCCCGAGCGACGAGCGCCAGCGCCAGGCGCACACGCGACCGACAGGCGCCCTCGCGTGAACGCACGCCCGCGAAAGCCAGCAGTGCCTCGCGCGCGTGGGCTTCGGCGGCAGCGGCGTCCCCGGCGGCCAGATCCAGGTCCGAGCCCAGCAACAGGTGCTCGCCACGCAGGCGCGGTGCATCGAAGGCGCAACGGCGTGCCCGCTCCACCGCCTGACCGACGGCGCCGAGATCGCCCCGCGCCAGGTCCACCATGGCGCGCCGAGGGCGAGCCAGGGTGTGCTCGCGTTCGTCGCCGAGGCGGCGGAACAGGTCGATGGCCACGTCGAGCTCTCGCGCGGCTGCCTCCCAGCGTCCCAGGAACGCCAGCAGGTCGCCGTGGTCCGCACGGGCGTGGGCCATTTCATCCACCCGCGTGGTGGTCGCTGCGGTCTCGACGCGCCGCTCGTGCGTCCGCAGCGCGGCTTCGAAGCGCCCGCTGTCACGCAGAACGCCGGCCTCGGTCTCGAGGGCGCGGACGACGCCTTCCAAGTGCCCCACGCCCTCGTAGAGCGCCAGCGCCTCCCGCGCCAAACGCCCCGCGTCGTCGAGCCTCTGCTCCTTCCAGGCGAACCGCGCCAGCGTGACGCTCGCTTGGGCCTTGGCCTCAGCGCCGCTCGCCTGCCGGCCCGCCCGGTCGGCTTCGCCCCCGGCGCGCCGCACCGCGCCCATCTGCCACAAGGCGCGCGCTCGGACGAGGTGCAGGCTCGCGGCGCCGTCGCCGTCCAGCGCACGCGCTCGCAGCGCCCGTGTCGCCACGCGCAGCGCGTCGCGCGGCCGCATCAGGTCGAGCAGCGCCTCCGACTCCTCGAGGGCGAGGCCCGGCCGCGCCCGACGCGTCCGGCCCACCACGGCGATCACCTCCGCGTGGCGGCCCAGGGCGCGGGCGGCGCGCACCTGGAGCGCTCCGATCTCGGTGGCCTGCATGCAAACCTCCCTTGGATAGCCGCGGAATCTATGGCGTACCGCATGCCGCGTTCAATTTTTTGTGACAGTTGCGCAAGCGTCACAAGGCCTGCAGGCGACGCTATGATTCCGAAGGATGGCGTCCGCGTGTCGCCGCATCCTGCTTCGAGGCGCCCGCGGCCTCCTGCTACTCACGATCGCCGCCGGGGCGATCGCGTGCCGCTCCACGCCAGCGCCAGGCGCAAGGCCGCTGCTACTGGTCGGCGTCGATGCGGCCGACTGGCTCGCCCTCGATCCGCTCATCGAGCAGGGGCTCCTGCCCGCGTTCGCGCGCCTGCGACGCGCGGGCAAGACGGGCGTGCTGATCGCCGAGCCCCCGCTGCTTTCGCCGATTCTCTGGACGACGATCGCGACCGGGCGCCCGCCCGAGGAACACGGCGTTCTCGACTTCATGGTGGACGCCGCCGGCGGCGGCCAGGCGCCGGTCGGCTCGGCGAGCCGCCGCGTGCCCGCCCTGTGGAACGCGTTTTCCGACGCCGGCCGCACAGTCTGCGTGGTGGGCTGGTGGGCGACCTGGCCGGCCGAGACACTGCGCGGCGTCGTAGTCTCCGATCGCGTGGCCCCCCAGCTCATGAAGCCCGGGCCGCTCGACAACCACGCGATCGCTCCCGCTGCGGCCGCGGAGCGCCTGCGCCCGCTGCTCGTGCGCGCCGAGACGGTCGAGAACGCGGATCTGCGCGAGCGGGTGCCCGCCAGCGAGGCCGAGCTTCGCGTTGCGCGCGCCGGCCTCGCGAGCCCCAGCCGCTCCTACGACGACCCGCTCGCCCACCTGGCCGCCGTCGTCGCGGGCACGCGCAGCTACACGGCCATGGCCGAGGAGCTGCTGCGGCGCGACCGCCCCGCGCTGCTGGCCGTCTACTTCGAGGCGGTGGACAGCATCTCGCACCGCTTCGTGCGCGACCCGCGCGGCGCCTCAGCGATCGCCGCGGCTTACGCCGACGTGGACGCGGCCCTCCTGCGCCTGGCACGAGCCGCGCCGCCCGAGACCTGGGTCGTCGTGGTGTCGGACCACGGCTTCGCGTCCCCCTCTGCGGGCATCGTCGAAGATCCGGCCGATCTCGCCGGCCCCGCGTCGGCGTGGCATCGCCCCTACGGGATGGTCGGTGCGATCGAGGCTGGCTCTCTCGCGGGCGGCACGGTGGGCACCGGGGGCACGCGCGTCGCGGCCGTGACCCCGCTCGACATCGCACCCACGGTGATGCATGCCGCGGGCCTCGCGGTCGGCGACCGCATGCCCGGTCGTGTGGCACTCGACCTCGTCCCGGCGGAGGCGGCGTCGCGGCCGGTCGCGCGGGCCCGCCTGCTGGAACGCGGGCCAGAGGTTTTCGCCGCCGCGCCGGCCGCCGACCCCGACGCCGTCGCGCGCTTGCGCGCCCTGGGCTACGTCGGCGCCTCCGGGACGTCGCTCGGGCGGCAGAACCTGGGCGAGATCCTGTATCGAAAAGGACGCCTGGAGGACGCCGAGCGCGAGCTGCGTGCCGTCGTCCTGGCCCAGCCGAACAACCTGGCGGCCCGGCTATGGCTGGCGCGGGCGCTTTCCGACCAGGGCCGCAAGCGGGAAGCCCTCGAGGCCTACCGCGCGGCGCTGCCCCTGCCGGGCGCGACTCGCGACGCGCTCGTGCCCGCCGTCGAGTTGGCGCTCGCGACCGCGGGACCGGCAGCCGCCCAGCACCTGCTCGACGCGGTGCCTACCAGCGAGCGCGCCATGGCGCCGGCGCTCGTCGCTCGATCCCTGATTGCACGGGCCGGCGGAAAACGCGTCGAGGCCGACCGGCTGCTGCGCGCCGCACTGGCCGTCGACGCGCTCGATTTCGACGCGCTGTCGCGTCTTCTCGAGAGCGCGGCTCCCGGCGACCTTCCCTATTTCGAGCGTGCCGCAGCGCGCGCCCCCGACTCGCCCCGGCATCTGGCGTTGCTCGGAGCGGCTCTCCGCGCTGCCGGCCGTGCCGGTGAGGCACGCAGCGCCCTCGCCCGAGCGCTCAGCCTGGCCCCCGATGGCGACAGCGTCCGCCTGGAACTCGCGCGGGTCCAGATCACCGAGCAGGATGTCGACGCGGCCCTCCTGACCCTGGCCCCAGCACGCCCAGCGGCCGCGGTCGCGACGCTGCGCGGCGTCGCCTTCAGTCTCCAGAAGCGCTGGCCCGAGGCGGCCCAGGCGTACCGCGAAGCCGTCGATCTGACCTCACCGCCCGCGCCTGAGTTGTTGAACGGTCTCGCCTGGGCCGAGCTGCAGCAGGGCCGCAGCGCGGAAGCGCGCGCGCTCTTCGACCGTTCCCTGCTCCTGCGGCCCGAGCAACCGCACATACGGTCGCTTCGGGACGGCATCGGGGCCGGATCGTGAGACTCGCCCTGGCCCTGGTGGCCCTGGTCGGCGCCGGGTGCCGCAGCTCCGGTGGAACGGCGGCTCCGCGCCCGAGCGTCCTGCTCGTCACCCTCGACACGGTGCGCGCCGACCGGATCGGCGCCTACGGCCACGCCGGGGCGGCGACCCCGCGTATCGACGCCCTGGCGAGAGGCGGCGTGCGGTTCGAGACCGCCGTCGCGGCGGCACCGCTGACCGCGCCGTCCCACGCCACGCTGATGACCGGTCGTATTCCGCCGCGGCACGGCGTGCGCGACAACGGCTTCGCCTTGCCCGCGGGCGTACCCACGCTCGCCGAAGCGTTCGGCGCGGCGGGCTATCGCACCGCGGCCTTCGTGTCGGGCTTCCCCCTGGATCGCCGCTTCGGCCTCGCGCGCGGGTTCGCGCACTACGACGATCGGCTCCCGCGCGGCGACGACTCGCGGCGGGCCCCCTACGTCGAACGCCGCGCCGACGCGACCACGGATCGCGCGCTGTCGTTCCTTGCCGAAGCCGACGCCTCCCCCTTCTTCGCCTGGGTCCACTACTTCGACCCCCACGCGCCCTACGACCCGCCGGCTCCCTTCGACGAGAGCTTCGCAAAGGCGCCCTACGACGGCGAGATCGCGTTCCTCGATTCCCAGCTCGGCCGGCTCCTCGACGCCCTGAAGGCGCGCCCGGCCATCGTGCTCGTGACGGCCGACCACGGCGAGGGCCTGGGCGACCACGGCGAGGACACACACGGCCTGTTCGTCTACGACGCGACGCTGCGCGTGCCCTTCGTGCTCGCAGCTCCCGGCCTCGCCCCGCGCGTCGCAGGCGTGGTGGCACGCGGCGTCGACGTCGCCCCGACGCTACTCGATCTGGCGGGCGTGCCGCCGCTCGCGGGCGCCGACGGGCGCTCCCTGCGCGCGGCCGCGGAGGGCCTCGCGATGCCCGAGGCGGCGGCGTACGCGGAGTCGCTCTTCGCGGAGCAGAACCTCGGCTGGGCGCCGCTCTACGCGTGGCGCACGCGCGAATGGAAGCTGATCCACGCGCCACGCAGCGAGCTTTACGAGATCGCGCGCGACGCCGGCGAAACCCACGATCGCGCCGGCACCGAGACGGGCCGCCTCGACGCCCTCCGGCGCCCGCTCGAAGCCGCGATCTCGAGGGCGCCCGTGCACGCCGGCCCGGCGTCGCCGGAATCCGGCGAGCGACTGCGCGCCCTGGGGTACCTCGGCGGCGCGCAGCCTGCGGGCTCGGGCTCGGGCCGCGACCCCAAGGACGGCCTCGCCCTGGTGCGGCGCCTCGAGCGGGGAATGGCCGAGGCGCGCGCCGATCCGCCCCTCGCGATCCGCGAGTTGACCGCGGTGCTGGCCGAAGACCCGCGCGTGGCCGTCGCGCATCGGACGCGGGCGATCGCCCATCAGTCCGCCGCCCGTTACGACGCGGCGCTGCGCGATCTCGACGCCCTGGCGGAGTTCGCGCCGCCGTCCCTGGAGGACCTGGTGCTGCGTGCCGAAACGCTGCGGCTGTCGGGGCGAGCCGAAGACGCTCTCGCGGTCCTCGCCAGCGCCGCGCGGCAACACCCACAGGCGCCGGATCCCGATCTGTTCCGGGCCCGCGCGCTGCGCAGCCTCGGCCGGCGCGGCGAGGCCGCCGCCGCATTCGAAGCCGCCCTCGCGCGCAGCCCGGGTCACGCCGAGGCGCTCCGGGGTCTGGGCGACCTCGCGCTGGAATCGGGAGACCTCGAGGCGGCCGGAGCCCGCTACCGCCAGGTGCTCGCGGGCGACCCTGAAGACAGCGCCGCCCTGGCTCGCCTCGGTATCGTTCGCGTACGCGAGGGCCGCCTGGACGAGGCCGTGCCGCTGCTTCAGGATGCGGTCAGGCGCGACTCCCGCAACCCCGAGGCGCTCCGCGCACTGGCCGGCGCCCTCGCCAAGAGCGGCCGTGCGAAAGAGGCGATCCCGTACTTCGAGCGCGCCGTGGCCGAAGGCGGAGAGGCCCCGCTGGTCCTCAACGGCCTGGGCCTGGCACGCCTCGAGTCCGGCGATCGCCCGGGAGCCACGACCGCGCTGCGGCGCTCCCTCGCACTCGATCCGAGCCAGGACCGCATCGCCGCGCTGCTGCGCGAGATCGGCGGCCGATGAGCCGGCGGCGCCCGCAGCAGCCGTCCACGCCGGCCGACTCGCGGCGGCCGCTGCTGCCGATCCTGCTCGGCCTGGCCGTCGCGGCGGCAGCGGGACTGTGGGGGTCCCGCGGCCGCGGCGGCGTCCAGCCGCCAGTGCCCGACATCGCGCCCGCGCGTGACAACGTCCTGCTCATCACCCTCGACACCACACGCGCCGACCGCCTCGGGAGCTACGGCTACTCGGCCGCGCGCACCCCGCATCTCGACCGGCTCGCGACGGAGGGCGTGCGCTTCGAGAGCGCCATCTCGGTCGCGCCGATCACCCTGCCGTCCCACGCTTCCCTCTTCACCGGCCTCTTCCCCTTCGAGCACGGCGTGCGCAACAACGGCAACTTCTACCTCGCCCCTCGCCATCCCACGCTCGCCACGCGCCTGCGCGCGGCCGGCTACCGGACCGGCGCATTCGTGAGCTCGTTCGTGCTCGACCGGCGTTACGGCCTGCAGCGCGGCTTCGACATGTACGACGACGCGATGGAGGGCGCCTTCGCCCAGGTGGTCGCCCTGGAGGCCGAGCGCCGCGGGGACCGTACGGCCCAGGCACTCAGCGCCTGGCTCGACGAGCGCGCCCAGGAGCGCGCCACTCCCTTCTTCGCCTGGCTCCACCTCTACGATCCCCACGAACCCTACCGCGCGCCGCGGCCGTTCCGCGACCTCTTCGAGAAGAGCCCGTATGACGGCGAGGTCGCCTTCGCCGATGCGATCGTGGCGTCGGTCCTGGACCGCCTGCGAGCGGCGAACCTCCTCGAACGCACCCTGGTGGTCGTGACCGCCGACCACGGCGAGAGCCTTGGCGACCATGGCGAGGCGACGCACTCGATGTTCGTGTACGAGGCGGCGATCCGCGTCCCGCTGATCCTCTGGAGGCCGGGCCGCTTGTCGCCGCGTGTGGTCGGCGAGCCCGTGCGCCTCATCGACGTGGCGCCGACCGTTCTGGCTCTGGTCGGCGCAGCGCCGCTGCCGGCTCCCCACGCGCGCAGCCTGGTGCCCCTGGCCCTGGGCCGGGACTCGGGCACCGCCCCTCCGGCCTACGCGGAGACGCTGCTCCCGAAGTTCTACATGAACTGGGCGCCGCTGCGGGCCTTGCGCGACGGGCGCTTCAAGCTGATCGACGCCCCGCGGCCCGAGCTCTACGACCTGCAACGCGACCCCGGCGAGACCACGAACCTCTACGCGGCCCAGCCCGCAACGGTCCGGGCGCTCAAGGACGCCCTCGACCGCCTCGCGGCGGGAGGCGACGCCATGAGCCTGCAGACCCTCGACCGCGAGGCGATGGAGAAGCTGGCGGCGCTCGGCTACATCGGCGCGGGCGCCAACCCCGACGCGGGCTCGAGTGCGGCGCCCGCGGGCGACCCCAAGGACTTCATCGCGCTCTTCAATCGGCTGCGCGAGGCCAACAGCGCCGTGCGCGAGCGCCGCTTCGCCGATGCCCTGCCGATCCTCGATCGCGTCCTCGACGAGGATCCGAAGAACGCCTTCGCGACGCTGGTGCTCGGCAGCGCCTACATGGGGCTCGGGCGCAACCGCGAGGCCGTCGCGCGCTTCCGGCGCTACGCGGAGCTGGTGCCGACGAGCGCCTACGCCCACCAGTGGATGGCGATCTGTCACGTCCGGCTCGGCGAGCGCGAGGCCGCGCTGCGCGAGGCCGAGGCGGCCCTTGCCCTCGACTCCAGGTTCGCCGACGCGCACGTGCTGAAGGCCGGCGTGCTCGCGACGCAGGGCCGGCACGACGACGCCGTGCGCGAGCTGCGTGAGGCCATCGCGACCGATCCGGGCAAGCCGATGATCCGGCTGGACCTCGCGAAGGTGCTCGCCGAGGCCGGTCGAGCCCAGGAGGCCCGCGCGGAGTTCGAGGGGCTGCTGCGCCTCTCGCCGGACTCGATCCCCGGGCTGACGGGCCTCGGCGCGCTGCTGGCGCGCACGGGCGACCTCGTGGCAGCGGAAGCGACCCTGAGGCGCGCCATCGGCCGCGATCCGGACGCCGTCGAGGCCCGCCTGAATCTCGCCCAGCTCCTCGACCGGACGGGCCGCCGGAGCGAGGCGGTCGCCGAGTACCAGCGCATTGCCGCCGACGAGCGCGTCGCACCACAGCTGCGCGCCCTGGCCAGAGCGCGCCTGAAATAGAACGCCGGGCGCCCCTCTCTCGAGAGACGCCCGGCGTGATCGGGCGACGGAAACGGCTAGAACCGGAAACGCAACCCGAACTCGGCCTGGCGCTGGCTGTTGGCCACGATCTGGGTGGCCGTGCCGAAGTTGGGCGAGTTGTAGTTGTTGATGAACCCGAAGGCGGGGTCGCCGGCCAGGTTCACGTGGTTGGTGAGGTTGAACACCTCGAACAGCAACTCCATCGAACGCGACTCGCCGAACTTGAAGATCTTGGAGAGGCGCAGGTCCCAGCTCATGAAGTCGGGGCCTGTGAAGGAGTTCCGGGTGAACGGCTGTCCGGTCGAGGGGTCGATGGCGCGCACGGCGGCCCGCAGGCCCGCGAGGCCCGCCAGGGCGTTGTAGGGCTTGCCGGTGTTGAACTGGAAGCTGCTCGACACCTGGAAGTCCGCCGGCAGCGCGTAGACGAGAGCGGCGGTCACGCGGTGCCGCACGTCGTTGGGCGTGGGACCGAAGTCGGACTCCCAGTCGGCGTTGGTGATGTCGCCGGGCCGCGTGCCGAAGTCGTTCGCGATGTTCTCGGCCTTGGACCAGGTGTAGGTGGCGATGCCCGACAGCTTCGCCGAGCGCACCTTGGCGGCGCCGTAGACGCCGTGGAAGGTGGAGTGGCCGCGGTTGCCCTCGACCACGAAGCGGGCGTAGCGCGTGTCGAACGCGCCGGTAGGTGAAATCCGGTCGCTCACGTTCTGCGCGGTGTTGACGTCCCAGCGGTGGATCTCCTGCTTGCCGGCCGAGTACACGTAGTCGATGTCGAACGCCACCGAGCGGGCCGGTGCCATGGAGAACCCGAAGTTCGCGTGGTGCGCGTAGGGTTGCACGAGGTCAGGCGCCGAGAGGCGAACCTGCTGGCCCGCGAAGGTCGGGTCGATGAAGGTCTGGCGGAACGCTTCGCGGTTCGCCGCGTACTCGGCGGGAGTGAAGGGCGCCGGGGAGAACGACACGAAGTTGAGCGGCGTCCGGGGATCGGACCAGGCCTCGTAGAGAGTGATGTTCTGGAAGATCTCGTCGTAGTACGTGCCATATCCGCCGCGCACGACGAACTTGGCGCTGCCGCTCACGTCGTAGGCGAAGCCGATGCGCGGCCCGAAGTTGTTGCGGTCGTTCTTCAGGTCTCCGTTGAAGCCAGCCGCGGCCACAGACGCCTTGCCAACGGACTGGAACTTGTTGGAGTAGGGCCCGGTCTGGACCTCGTAGCGCAGGCCCAGGTTCAGGGTGAGGCGCGGCGTCGGCTTCCAGTCGTCCTGGATGTAGCCGGCCAGGTAGGTCCAGTCGTCGTTGGCCTCGTTGGCGCCCGCCGATCCGGTGAAGGTGTCGGCCACCGCGTTCAGGTAGTCGTCGACGCTGTTGGCCCCCGGGATCGGGCTGCCGAAGTTGAAGTACCCGTACAGCGTGGGGATGAAGAAGCCGCCGTAGTGCGACTTCAGCAGCTCGGCACCCACCTTGAAGTCGTGGTCGCCGGCCCAGCCTTCCTTGCGGAAGGAGAAGTCGTTGCGGACCTGCAGACGCTTCTGGATCGTCTGCTGCGGCGTGTTGGCGTTGGCGCCGGCCGTGAAGTCGGGCGTCACCACCTGCGGGATCGTGTTGTCGTTGGCCGTGATGTTGTTCTCGAAGCGCTGGAACAGCACCAGCAGCTCGTTGACCTTGCTGCTGCCGAACACGGTGGTGTTCTTGGCGATCGCCGAGTGGGTCTTGTTGGTGTTCAGGGCGCCGTTGCCGATGAGCGCGTTGCCGCCGACGAAGTCGTTCTCGCGCCGGTTGTCCTCGAGGGAGTAGCGCACCAGCATGTTGTTGTTGTCGTTCAGCTTGAAGTCCAGCTTGGTGGTGAACATGCTGTTGCGGAACGGCTTCTTGACCTGCCCCTCTTCCGCGGGCAGGACGCCGTTGGTGAAGATCGTGGTGCTCTCGTTGCGCCGGTTGCGCTCGTAGGCCGCGAAGAAGTGGGAGCGATCCTTGGCGATCGGCCCGCCCAGCGACCCGCCGAACTGCTGCTGGTCGAAGTCGGGCTTCTCGGCGTCGGTCTGCTCCTCGAAGTGGGTGCGCGCGTTCAGCCGCTGGTCACGGGCGAACAGGAAAGCGGTGCCGTGGAACTCGTTGGTGCCGCTCTTGGTGATCACGTTCACGACGCCGCCCGTGGAACGCCCGAACTCGGCGCTGTAGCGCTGCGTGGTGACCTTGAACTCCTGGATCGCGTCGTTGGAGATCTGCTGCAGCAGGCCGCGCACGACGCCGTCGTTGTTGTCTCCGCCGTCCACGTTGATGACGACGGATCGGCCCGTGGCGCCGCCGTAGCTGATGCCGCCCACTTCCGTCTTGGTCGGGTCGTAGTAGTTCGCGCTGCGTGTGCCCGGCACGAGCAGCGACAGATCCTGGAACTTGCGTCCGTTGAGCGGCAGGTTGTCCACCAGCTTCTCGGTGATGACCTGGCCGACGTCGGACGTCGTGGTCTGGATCAGGGCGCTCTCGCCCACAACCTCTACGACCTCGGTCTGGCTCGAGACGCTCATCGTGAAATCCACGGTGGGTGTCGTCCCGACCTGCACGGGCACGTCCTTGCGGACCTGCTTTGCGAAGCCTGTGAGCTCAGCCGACACCTCGTACGTCCCGGCCGGGAGGGACGCCAGCCGGTAGGTTCCGCTGGCGGTGGTCGTGACGGTGCGGACAAGGCCGGAGGCCTCGTTCCGAGCCGTGATCGAAGCGCCCGGAACCGCAGCCTTGGTCTCGTCGAACACACGGCCGTCGACGCTGCCGGTGTCGGACTGGGCCCATGCACTGGGGACGGCCAGCGCGACGGCGGTCAGAAGCGCAGCGATCGCGAGCTTGAATCGCGATTCATTCATCCTGGGTCTCCTTCTCAGTCTCCGAGTTCAAGTCATTGATCTGGACCGAGTTACGCTCGGTCTAGGACCTGAGGCTAATAGGGCAACGAGCATGCCGGGGGTAGGATTCTCGTAAGTCACATAGAGTCAATATCCTAGAAGTTGAACGCGGCCTACGGTAACAGTTGGACTCCATAGAGCCGTACTGATTGATACGGCGCTCCGAATCTCCGTAGTGTGTTCAGGCTCAGGCCCTTGACAGTCCCCGGACGCCTGCCCTACTCTCGCCGGCCTTGACGCAACTCCGTTTCCTCACGGCCGGCGAGTCCCATGGTCCGGCACTCACCGTGATCGTCGATGGCCTGCCGGCCGGGCTGCCGATCGATCACGCAGCCATCGACGCCGACCTGCGCCGGCGTCAGGGCGGCTACGGCCGCGGCAACAGGATGAAGATCGAGAGCGATGCCGTGGAGATCCTAGGCGGCGTCCGCCACGGGCACACACTGGGCAGCCCGGTCTCGCTGCTGATCCGAAACCGCGACTTCGAAAACTGGCGCGACATCATGTCGCCCGACCCGCAACCCCCGGAGGCGAAGCGCCGCAAGGCCCTCAAGCACCCTCGCCCCGGCCATGCCGATCTGGCGGGCGCCCTCAAGTTCCTCAACGACGACCTGCGCGAGGTGCTGGAGCGTGCCAGCGCGCGCGAGACCACCGCCCGCGTCGCCGCCGGCGGACTCGCGAAGGCGCTGCTCCGCGCGTCCGGCGCCGAGCTGCGCAGCCACGTCATCTCCATCGGGGACGCGAGCATCGGTGCCGACTCCGTGGCGTGGGAGCGCCTCATGGACGTCGAGGCGAGCCCGGTGCGCTGTTCGGATGCACAGGTGGCCCAGGCGATGGTCGAAGCCATCGACGCCGCCAGGAAGGCGGGGGACACGGTGGGAGGCGAGTTCGAGGTCGTGGCGCGCGGCGTGCCTGCCGGGCTCGGGTCCTTCTCCCAGTGGGACCGTCGGCTCGACGGTCGCATCGCGCAGGGACTGATGTCGATCCCTGCCGTGAAGTCGGTGTCACTCGGCAGCGGCGCACGGGCCGGCCACACGCCCGGCTCCCGCTTTCACGACGAGATCCTGTATGAAGACGGCGCGGGCATCGTCCGGCCCAGCAACCGTGCCGGGGGCCTGGAGGGCGGCGTCACGAACGGGCAGGAGCTGCGGGCGCGCGCCATCGTGAAGCCGATCCCCACGCTGATGCGGCCGCTGCGCTCCATCGAGATGAAGACCAAGGAGCCACGGAGCGCCGGCGTCGAGCGCAGCGACACCTGTGTCGTCCCGGCGGCCGGCGTGGTCGGCGAGGCGATGCTGGCCCTCGTGCTCGCCGACGCGCTGCTCGAGAAGTTCGGCGGCGATTCCCTGGTCGAGTACCTCGACCACCTCGAAGCGACGCGGGCGCGCTGGCGCGAATTCCTGGCCCGCCGTCCCGCGGACGCCTGACCGCCGCATGGCGATCGTGCCGATCTGCCGCTGGGGGGATCCCGTGCTGCACGCCCCGGCCAAGCCCGTGGTCGAGATCGACGCGGAGATCCGCCGCCTCGTCGCCGACATGGTGGACACCATGTACGCCGCGCCGGGCATCGGTCTGGCTGCGCCCCAGATCGGGATCGCGCTGCGTGTGATCGTCGTCGACCTGAGCGTCGGCGAGGACAAATCCCAGCTGATCCATCTCGTGAACCCCGAGTTCGTCACGAAAGAGGGCGAGCAGCGACACGAGGAGGGCTGCCTTTCCGTCCCGGGCTACGGCGGCTCGCCCGTGCGGCCGGCGCGGGTCGTGGTGAAGGGCCTGGACCTGGAGGGCCGCGAGCGCCAGTACGCCGGCGAGGACCTGCTGGCCCGGGCGTTCTGCCACGAGATCGACCACGTCGACGGCCTGCTGTTCGTCGATCGCCTGTCGCCGCTGAAGCGCGACCTGATGAAACGCAAGCTGAAGAAGCAGGTCCGCTCCGGCTGGGACGAGTAGCCGTGCGCGCCGTGTTCCTGGGCAGCGGCGGCTTCGCGATCCCCAGCTTCGAAGCGCTCATGCAGGCCGGCCACGAGGTCGTCGCCCTCGTGACCCAGCCCGACAAGCAGAAGGGCCGCGGCCGCGGCGTCGCGTCGCCGCCCCTGAAGCCCGTGGCGCAGTCCCGCGGCGTGCCGGTGCTGCAACCGCGTCGCGTCCGGGAGCCCGCGGCCCAGGCCGCCATCGCCGCCCTGCGAGCGGACATCCACGTCGTCGTCGCCTATGGGCAGATCCTGCCGCTTTCGCTGGTCGAGCTTCCCCGCCACGGATCCGTCAACGTTCACGCGTCGCTCTTGCCGCGCTACCGCGGCGCGGCGCCGATCCAATGGGCGATCGCGAGGGGCGAAACCGAGACCGGCGTCTCGACCATGCGTCTCGACGCGGGCCTCGACACCGGTCCGGTGTTCCTCCGCCGCTCCCTTCCGATCGGACCCGACGAGACCTCGGGCGAGCTGGAGCCGCGGCTGGCCGCTCTCGGTGCGCGGCTCCTCCTCGAAACCCTGGCCGGTCTCGAGGCGGACGCGCTCGTCCCGGCGGCCCAGGATCCGGCCGACGCCAGCCTCGCGCCGATCCTGCACAAAGAGGACGGGCGCCTCCACTGGTCGCAGCCGGCAGCCGAGCTCGCCTGCCGCGTGCGGGGCTTCAACCCCTGGCCCGGCGGCTTCACGACGTGGAAGGACGGGCGCCTCGCCGTCTGGCGTGCGCGCGCAGTGGCGGCCTCCGGTCCGCCGGAGCCCGGCCTCATCCAGGGCCGCGACGGCGACGCGCTGCTCGTCTCCTGCGCCAGCGGGTCGCTGGCGCTGCTCGAGGTCCAGGCCGAGGGCCGCCGCCGGATGAGCGGCGCCGCCTTCGCCGCCGGCGCGCGCCTCGAGCCGGCCGCGCGCTTCGAGTAGCGGATGGCCTCCGCGGCCCGAAAGCTCGCGCTGCGCGTGCTGCGCGACGTGGAGCGGGGGCCCGACACCCTGGGCGACCGCCTCGCCTCGGACGACGTCGCACGGCTCGACCCGCGCGACCGCGCCTTCCTCCACGAGCTGGTCCTCGGCACGCTGCGCCTGCGCGGGCCCATCGACCACGCGCTGCAGCCGCTGCTCGACCGGCCCCTGGCCCGCGTAGACCGCGAACTGCTCGGCGTCCTGCGCCTCGGGGCGCACCAGATCCTGCACCTGCGGGTGCCCGCGCGGGCCGCGGTCGCCGAGGCCGTCGATCTGGCTCGCGAGACCCGTCCGCGCGGCGCCGGTTTCGTGAACGCCGTGCTAAGGCGCCTTGCCAGCGTGGGTGCGCCGGCGCCTCCCGATCCCGCGTCGGATCCGCTGGGGTGGCTCGGCTCGGCCGGCTCGCTACCCGACTGGATCGCGCGTCGCTGGCTCGCGCGGCTTGGTCCCGAGGCGGCCATCGCGCGGGCGCGCGCGGCCCTCGCCGCGCCTCCATCCACATTCCGGCTCAACCCGCAGCTTCCCGACGCGCTGCAGCGCGTGAAGCAGGCGGGCGTCGAACCCGAGGCGCTCGAGCTCCCGGGCGCCTACGTCGCGCGGGCCGGCCGCCCGTCCGACCTGCATGCCGAGGGCGTGCTCTACCTCCAGGACGAGAACGCCCAGGCCATCGCACGTCTCGCGGCGGGGCGCGGCGTGACCCTCGACGCCTGCGCCGCTCCCGGTGGAAAGACGCTCCTGATGGCGGATCTCCACCGCGACGCGGGCGACCGCGTTGTCGCCGCCGAGGCCTCGGGCCGGCGCCGTGAGACACTGGCACGGCTCGTCGCGCGCTGGGGCGCTCCCAACGTGGAGCTGGTCGGAGCCGACGCCGCGCGGCCAGCGTTTCGCCCTGGCGCCTTCGACCAGCTTCTGCTCGACGCGCCCTGCAGCGGCCTCGGCACACTGTCGCGCCACCCCGACCTGCGCTGGCGGGCGCGGGAGGACGACCTGCCTCGCCAGGCGGAGCGCCAGGGACGAATGCTGCGGGCACTGCTGCCGCTCCTGCGCACGGGCGGCCGTCTCGTCTACGCCACCTGCTCGACCGAGCCCGAGGAGAACGAGGGCGTCGTCTCCGCCTTCGTCGCCGAATGCGGCCTTCGACTGGAACCGCTGCCCGACTGGGCCGAGGCGCTCTCTACGGCCCGCTCGGGCTTCTTCGCCGCCGTCCTGCGGCGCCCCTGACGCGGGAGCGCTGCGCGCGGCCTTCGTGCTATTCTGCCGCTTCCATCTTGTTGAGCATTCGGCGCGTCATCTCTCTCATCTTCAAGACCAGCGTGCTCGGCCTCCTGTTGCTGCTGGCGGCGGGGACGTCCGCGTTCCTGGCCATGCGGACGGTCTTGGAGACGCAGCAGGTGGAGGTGCCGTCCCTGCTCGGGCGGCGCACGGCCGAGGCCGGCGCCCTGGCCAGCAAGCGCGGCCTGCTGATCCGGGTCGAGGGCAAGCGCAACGACGCCAAGGTGCCGCCCGACCACATCGTGAGCCAGGAGCCCCTGCCCGGAGTCGCGCTCAAGAGCCACCGCAGCGTGCGGGTCTGGCTGAGCCTCGGCCCACGCAAGCTGAACCTGCCGGCGGTCGAGGGCCAGAGCGTGCGCACCGCACGCCTCGCCTTCGACCAGGCGCGCGTGGACGTGATCCGCGTGGCCGAGGTGGACGACCCGACGAACGAGGGAACCGTGCTCGTCCAGCACCCTCCCCCGGGCGAGGTCGAAGCCATCGAGGGTGGCGCGTCGATGCTGGTGAGCCGCGGCTCGCTGCGCCGCGACTACGTGATGCCCGACCTGATCGGCCGGCGCGCCGACCAGGTGATCGCCCCGCTCACCTCGGCCGGCCTCAAGATCGCCGACGTCCGCTACCGCAGCTACCCCGGCGCGGCCGGAGGCGTCGTGCTGCGCCAGAACCCGGCGGCCGGCCATCGCGTCAGTCCCCGGACGACGGTCAGCCTCGAGGTCAGCCAGGTCAACCCATGATCCTCGCTCCCTCGATTCTCTCGGCCGACTTCGGCCGCCTGGCCGACGAGGTGCAGGCCGCCGAGCGCGGCGGCGCGGGCGTCGTCCACGTGGACGTCATGGACGGTCACTTCGTCCCCAACCTCACTGTCGGACCGGCGGTCGTGAAGGCCGTGCGCCGCGCCACCAAGCTCCCCATCGACGTGCACCTGATGATCGAGAACCCCGATCTCCACGTGGACGCCTTTCGCGACGCCGGGGCCGATTGGATCAGCGTCCACGTCGAAGCGGTGACCCACCTCCAGCGGACCATCGCCCACTTGCGGGGTCGGGGCGCCTCGCCGGGCGTCGTCCTGAACCCGGCAACGCCGCTCGCGACACTCGAGGAGATCCTGCCCGAAGTGGACTACGTCCTCGTCATGTCCGTGAACCCAGGCTTCGGCGGCCAGAAGTTCCTGCCCTCGGCGCTCGCCAAGGTCCGCAGGCTGGCCCGCAGCATCGGAGACCGCGGGCTGCCCGCGCGGGTCGAGGTGGATGGCGGCATCGACGCCACCAACGCGCGGACCCTGGTCGCAGCCGGGGCCGAGATCCTGGTGGCGGGTAACGCCGTGTTCGGACGCGGGCAGGCCGAATCCGACGCGCGCGCCATCGTGGAGGCGTGCCGGTGATGGAGTCGCGCTCGCGGCTGCGTGTCCGCTACGCGGAGACCGACCAGATGGGCATCGCCTGGCACGGGAACTACTTCGCGTGGTTCGAAGAGGCCCGAACCGACCTGCTGCGCCACCTGGGCACCACCTACAACGCCCTCGAGGCCCTTGGCTTCCGGCTTCCGGTCATCGAATGCCGTGCGGAATACCGGCGCCCCGTGCGCTACGACGACGAGCTCGAGGTCCTGACGCGGCTGCGCCGCCTGGGGGGCGCGAGCCTCGAGTTCGAATACGAGGTGCGGCGCGAGGGCCAGTCCGACGTGCTCGCGACCGGAGGGACGACCCACGCCTCCACGGACCCGTCGGGCCGGCCTCGGCGGCTGCCTGAAGAGCTGCGCAGGCGCCTGCGTTGAAGGCGCTCGTCACCGGCGCCGCCGGGTTCATCGGCTCCCATCTGTGCGAGCGGCTGCTGGCCGAAGGCCACGAGGTGGTGGGCCTCGACTGCTTCGTCGACTACTACCCGCGCGCGGTCAAGGAGCGAAACCTCCTGGCCGCACAGAAGAGCCCGCGCTTCCGTTTCGTGGAGGGGTCGCTGCTCGAGCTCGAGCTGGGCCCGCTCCTCGAGGCCGCGGGCCAGGTCTACCACCTGGCGGCGCAGGCGGGCGTGCGCGCATCCTGGGGACGGGACTTCGCGGTCTACACCGACAACAACGTGCTCGCGACGCAGCGCCTGCTCGAAGCCTGCCTCGAGAGCGGCGTGCCGCGGCTCGTCTACGCCTCCTCGTCGTCCGTCTACGGCGACTCCGCGGCCCTGCCGCTGCGCGAGGACGCGGCCTGCCGACCGCTCTCGCCCTACGGCGTCACCAAGCTGGCCGCGGAGCACCTGGTGCATCTTTACGGAGCGAACCACGGCCTGCCCGCGGTGTCGCTGCGCTACTTCACGGTCTACGGCCCGCGCCAACGCCCCGACATGGCCTTCCACCGCTTCCTGAAGGCGGCTCGGGACGGCGGCCGCATCCAGGTGTACGGCGACGGGCGCCAGACCCGGGACTTCACCTTCGTCGACGACATCGTGACCGCCACGCGGGCGGCGGCCGAGACGGGGCGCCCCGGTTGCGTGTACAACGTGGGGGGAGGCGAACGGGTCGCCCTGAAAGACGTACTGGAGCGCATCGCACGCATCACCGGAAAGACCCTGGACATCGTGAGGGAGGAGACCCAGAAGGGCGACATGCGCGACACCCACGCCGCGACCGAGGCAGCACGGCGCGACCTGGCCTTCCGGTCCAGCGTCTCGCTGGACGAGGGCCTGAGCAGGGAGTGGGAGTGGATCCGGGGGCGCGCGTGAGGACCCGGATTCTCGCCCTCCTGATCGCCGTCGGCGCGAGCGGCTGCGCCTCGACCGAGGCCGACCTCGCGATCCTGGCCAGCAATTCGGACCAGTTGATCTGGGAGGCGGGCGACAAGGCCCTCCAGAAGAAGCAGTGGGAGAACGCGCGCCAGCACTTCCGGCGCATCGTCGACGCCTTCCCCCAGAGCCAATACGCCCCCGACGCGCGCATTGCCCTGGGCGACGCGTACTTCAACGAGGGCGGCGACGCCAACTACATCCTGGCGGTCTCGGCCTATCGTGATTTCGTGACGCTTTACCCCTCGCACCCGAAGGCCGACTACGCCCAGTTCCAGACCGGCGAGTGCTACTACAAGCGCCGGCACGGGGCCGATCGTGACCAGACGCCCACCCACGAGGCCCTGAACGAGTACGACCGGCTGCTCGAGGCCTATCCGCGCTCGAAGCATGCTGAGGACGCCAAGCAGCGCATCCGCGACTGCCGGCAGAGCCTGGCACGCTCGGAGTTCCTCGCGGGCTACTTCTACCAACGCACCCGGAGGGTGTGTCGCTCGGCGATCGCCCGCTACGAGGGCATCCTGAGCGAGTTTCCCGACTACGAACGGCTCGACGACGTGCTGTTCCGGCTGGGAGAGTGCCTGTTGAATCAGGGGCGCGACGCGGAAGCCCTCCCCCACCTGCAACGACTTCTCGACACGTTTCCGCAGAGCGAACGCGTCGCCGAGGCCCGACAGTTGATGCAGTCGGCCGATCCGACGAAACGAGCGCCCAGTCCGCCACCCAACCCCCCTGCCCCGCCTCAGACGCCATAGCTCAAGTGTCACTTTAGAATCTGCAAAAAAGCTCTTGACGAGGCATTCTTTTTCCTGCTAGCATCCATCAAACTTCTGGGTGTCTTACGGGTGTCCGACTTTTGGTCGAGAGGCTCGAAACGACGGGTGCTCATGGACTTCGGGACGAAAACGGCCCTGTCCAGGAGGTAAGGCAGTGAGACCTATGGGAAACACACTCCGCGGCTTGGTGGCGCTCGTCGCCCTCGCCCCTTGGTCTGCTGCTCAACCAGCCAAGGAACAGCCCGCAGCGGGCTTGCTCACCGGCCCGGCGCCGGTCGCCAAGCACTGGTCGAAGAACCAGTACCCCGACAGCATCCCCGAGGGTGCCCCCTACTACATCGTCGTCAAGGGAGACACGCTCTGGGACATCTCGGGACGCTTCCTCAAGAGCGCCTACCTTTGGCCCCAGATCTGGAACGAGAACAAGTACATCAAGGACGCTCACTGGATCTACCCCGGGGACCCCATCCTGCTGCCGAAGGTCGCCCTGGTCGCTGCGGGCGCCGGAGAGGGTGGACCCACCGGAACGGGCGAGGAAGAGGGCGAAGGCATGCCCGCCGAGGGCACCAGCCTGGAGGCCGGCTCCGTCCTCTTCCCGATCACTGAAGCCGTCACTCTTCAGTGCGCCCCGTACGTCGTTCAGCAGTCCGAGGACGACAGCCTGCAGATCATCGGCTCCGAGGAGGGCTCCGACAAGTCGGCCTTCACCGAGCGGGACATCCTGTACCTCAACAAGGGCACCAACGCCGGCATCAAGGCCGGGGACGTCTTCTCGTTCCACCAGGAGCGCTATGACGTACGCCACCCGATCAACGGCAAGAACCTCGGCAAGAAGGTCGAGACGACCGGCTGGGGCCGCGTGATCCTGGTGCAGGAGAACACCGCGAGCGTGCTCATCGAACAGGCTTGCGCCGACCTCCATGCCGGCGACTACGCGCGCAGCTTCGAGAAGGTCAACGTGCCCCTCGTCCTCAGGCGCCCGCCGGCCGACCGCCTGACACCGGCCTCCGGCAAGGCCCACGGATACGTCGTGGACCAGGCCAACGACGCCATGATCGCTGCCGCCGGCCACCTGGTGACGATCGACCTCGGCACCGAGGCCGGCCTCACTCCCGGCAACGTCCTGGTGGTCTACCGCACGGCCTACCCGTCCGTCCCCAGCCCGCGTAACGTGCTCGGCGAGCTCGCGGTCCTGGCCTCGCGCGAGCGGACCTCGCTCGCCAAGGTGATCTACAGCCGCGATGCGATCATGAACGGCGACGAGGTCGAGCTGAAATAGCGCGTCCCGGTGGACGACCCGAAAGGCCCGGCCAGCTCGCCGGGCCTTTCCATTTTCAGGCCGCTCCGGGCAGGCTGGGCTCCCCCGACGCGCGAGGCGCCGGCCGCAGCAGGGCCTTCCAGAAGCGCCGGAAGTAGTCGAAGGCAGACAGGAGCGCCATCACCAGCACCACCCACAGCGCCGCCACACCCAGCGGACGCAACGAGCCGAAGCGCTCGCCGATGATCAGCAGGAAGATCGCGATCACCTGGCACACCATCTTGGCCTTGCCCAGCCCGGAGGCGGGGATCAGCACCCCGCGGCCCGCGGCGATGTTGCGCAGCCCCGTGACCGCGAACTCGCGGCCTACGATGATCACTACCATCCAGGCCGGCACCGCGTCCATCTCGACCAGGGAGATGAAGGCCGCCGCCGTGAGCAGCTTGTCGGCGACCGGGTCGAGCAGGATGCCCAGGCGCGTCACCTGGTTGCGCTTGCGCGCGAAGTAGCCGTCCAGATAGTCGGTCAGCACGCCCACGCCGAACACGGCGGCTCCCAGGAACAGGCCGTGCTCGGTGCGGGTCAGCAGCAGCACCACCAGCACCGGCACCAGGAAGATACGGAGCAGCGTAAGGGCGTTCGGAAGGTTCACGCCCGCTCCCTTCAGATCTTGAGCACCTTCGGGGAGACCAGCCCGCGTGTGGCGTTGCGGGTATCGAGGACGAGTCTCGCGTTGTCCACGATCTCCTCGTAGTCGTAGGCCGAGTGGTCCGTGACGATCAGGACGATATCCGCCTGGCGGACGGCCGGAAGCAGGTCCTCGGAGCGCAGCGTGTGCCCGTCCAGGGCCAGGCTCGCCACGTGCGGGTCGTGATAGCCGACGCCAGCACCCCGGGCCTCCAGCAGCTTCAGGATGTCGAGGGCCGGCGACTCGCGCACGTCGTCCACGTCGCGCTTGTAGGCGACGCCCAGGACCAGGATCCGGCTGCCCTTGACGCTGCGCTCGCGGTCGTTCAAGGCGCTGGCCACGCGCTCGCACACGTACTCGGGCATCTCGGAGTTCACCTCTCCGGCCAGCTCGATGAAGCGCGCCCGGTAGTTCAAGGTCCGCAGCTTCCACGACAAGTAGAAGGGATCGATGGGGATGCAGTGCCCGCCCAGGCCGGGGCCCGGGTAGAACGGCATGAAGCCGAACGGCTTGCTGGCCGCTGCGTCGATCACTTCCCAGACGTCCACTCCGAGCCGGTCGCACATGAGCGCGATCTCGTTCACCAGGGCGATGTTCACGCTGCGGAACGTGTTCTCGAGCAGCTTGACCATCTCGGCGGCTTGCGGCGAGGAGACCGGGATCACCGTGTCCACGGCGCGCCGGTACAGCGCCTGGGCGACGCTTAGGCAGCTGGGGGTGACGCCCCCGATGATCTTCGGCGTGTTCCGGGTGCCGAAGCGCTTGTTGCCCGGGTCCACGCGCTCGGGCGAGAACGCCAGGAAGAAGTCCTGGCCCACCTTCAGCCCCCGCTCCTGCAGCCGCGGCAGGATCAGCTCTTCGGTGGTGCCGGGATAGGTCGTGCTCTCCAGGACCACGAGCTGCCCCGGCCGCAGGCGCGCCGCGATGGCCTCCGTGGCCTCGACGACCATGGAAAGGTCCGGGTCCTTGGTTTTCCCGAGCGGTGTCGGTACGCAGATCACGATCGCGTCGCAGGCGGCCAGGCGCTCGAAGTCCGTGCTGCCCTGCAGCTTGCCGCTCTCCACCAACGGTCGCAGCCGCTCGGAGGCCACGTCGCCGATGTAGGAGCGCCCTCGGTTCAGGGCTTCGACCTTCTCGCTCGAAAGATCAAACCCGATCACGGGGAGCCCTGCGCTGGCAAACTCGACGCACAGGGGCAAGCCCACGTAGCCCATGCCCAGGGTACCCACGCAGGCCGTCCCGTTCTCGATGCGGGCCAGCAGCGCGGCCCCCACACTCGTGAGCGGCGCCTCCAGTGTCTGCGATCGCTGAGCGCTCATGAACCCTCGAACTATACGCTATGATCCCCGCCCCGTGAGAGCCGTGATACTGGCGGGCGGCGAAGGCACACGGCTGCGACCGCTGACGCTGGGGACGCCGAAGCCGGTGGTGCCCATCGTCGATCGCCCGCTGCTACAGCACCAGCTCGACCTGCTGGCGAAGATCGGCGTCCGCGAGATCGTGTTCTCCCTCGCCTACCGGCCTGAGCGCGTGGAGAGCGTGTTCGGCGACGGCAGCGCCGTAGGCCGGCGCATCGTCTACGCCGTCGAGGATTCGCCCCTCGGTACGGGCGGGGCCGTACGCAATGCCCTGCCGCACCTCGACCAGCGCAGCATCGTGTTCAACGGCGACATCCTGACCGACGTGGACCTGCCGGCCGTCATGGCACTTCACGAGACGAGCGGCGCCGCGGCGACTCTGGTGCTCACCCCGGTCCCCAACCCGTCGGCCTTCGGCCTGGTCGAGGCCGATGCCGAAGGGCGCGTGCGCCGCTTCGTCGAGAAGCCCGATCCGTCGCAGATCACCACCGACACCATCAACGCCGGCATCTACGTCCTGGAGACCGCCGCCCTCGAACTGATCCCGCCGCAGGTCAAGCACTCGATCGAGCGCGGCTTCTTCCCGGCGCTCATCGAGCGCGGCGACCGCGTCATGGCCTACGTCCATCGCGGCTATTGGATCGACATCGGCACGCCGGAAAAGTACCTGCAGGTCCACCGCGACATCCTCGAGGGCCGCTTCCCCGTTGCCCTGGACGCGCCCCTGCGCGACGGCAGCCGGGTGCACGCCGATTCGGCGCTCGAGCCGGGCGCGCACCTCGTCGCGCCCTGCTACGTCGGCCCGGGCTGCCGCGTGGCGGCGGGAGCCACGGTCGGCGCCGGCAGCGTGCTGGTGGGCGACGTCCGCCTGGCCTCGGGCGCTTCCGTGTCGGACAGCGTGCTGTGGCCGGGCGTCACGATCGGGGAGGGCGCCTGCGTCGAGGGCGCGCTGCTGGCATCCGGCGTCCGGGTGGGACGCAGCGCCCAGGTCCTGCGCGGAGCCTGCCTCGGCGAGGGCTCGCTGGTGAGCGACTTCTCTCGTACCGGTCAGGGGGCGCGATGATCGACCCGTCCATCTTCAAGGCCTACGACGTTCGCGGCATCCACCCCGCGCAGATCGACGCCGAGGCGGCGCGGCGCATCGGCCGCGCGTTCGTGGACTACCTGGGTGCCGGGAACGTGGTGGTGGGGCGCGACGCTCGCCTGTCCTCTCCGGAGTTGTGCGCCGCCTTCGTGGCGGGCGCCAGGAGCCAGGGCGCCCAGGTCACGGACATCGGCGTCGTGGGCACCGACATGATGTACTTCTACGCGGCCCGCCACGAACTCGACGGCGGCGCGATCATCACGGCCTCCCACAACCCGAAGCAGTGGAATGGCATCAAGATGGTGCGCCGCGGCGCCCTGGCCCTGTCGGGCGACGCCGGCATCAAGGAAATCCGGGAGGCCCTTGCCGCCGGCCGCTTCGCCGACACGCCGGCGAGCCCGGGCCCGCCGCCCTGGGTGGCCGCCATCAACGAGGAATACGCGGAGCATTGCCTGTCCTTCATCGACCCGGCACGCGTGCGGCCCCTCAAGGTCGTGCTCGACACGGGCAACGGCATGGGCGCCATCGGCGCGGATGCCGTGCTGCGCCCCTTGCCCTTGACGCAGGTCCGCCTGTATTTCGACGTGGACGGCACCTTCCCCAACCACCCCGCCGACCCGCTGGTCGAGGATAACCGCCGGGAGATCATGCAGCGCGTAGTGGCCGAGAAGGCCGACCTCGGCATCGCCTGGGACGGCGACGCCGATCGCTGCTTCTTCATCGACGACAGCGGCCAGTTCGTGCCGGGCGACTTCGTAACCGCGCTGCTCGGCGAGTCCTTCGTCCGCAAGCAGCCCGGCTCGAAGATCGTGTACGACGTGCGCGCCTCGCGGGCCGTGCCCGACCGCATCCAGGCCGCCGGAGGCAACGCCCTGATGCACCGCGTCGGCCACGCCTTCATCAAGCGCCGCATGCGCGACGAGGACGCGGTCTTCGGAGGCGAGGTGTCCGGCCACTTCTACTTCCGCGAGAACTGGTTCGCGGACAACGGCATGATCCCGGCCCTGCTGATGCTCGAGTACCTGAGCCTGGCGAAGAGACCCCTGACCGACCTGCTGCGCCCGCTGCGCGAGCGCTACCACCTTTCGGGAGAGATCAACTCCAAGGTCCCCGATGTTCAGGCGGCCCTGCTCCGACTCGAGGAGCGCTTCGGGGACGGCCGGATCACCCGGCTCGACGGCCTGTCCGTGGACTACGACGACTGGCACTTCAACGTGCGCGCCTCCAACACGGAGCCGCTGCTGCGCCTCAACCTCGAGGCCTACGCCGCCGCCGACATGGAACGCCACCGCGACGAGGTGCTGGCCATCATTCGCAGTTGACGCGGACGGCCGCTCGCTTGACCCTCGCCCGCCGCGGTCGCTATGATGCCCCGGTCTCTGGCTCGGGCGGGCGTAGCTCAGCTGGTAGAGTACGAGCTTCCCAAGCTCGGTGTCGCGGGTTCGAACCCCGTCGCCCGCTCCAACCTCCGCTCCGAGCCCAGCGTCGTCAACGGGAGTGAACGCGTGGGGATCTTCGGAAAGTCGGAGACGAAGCCGGCCGAGAACACTGCGAAGCCGGTCGCGCCAGCCCCCGTGCCGCCCGCCGTCCAGGTGTCACGGCCTCCGGCCGCGGACCCGGCCGCCACGACCTCGAGCGTGATCGGACCGCGCGCGATCGTGAAGGGGGACCTGCTCGGCGACGACGACGTGCTGGTCCAAGGCAGCCTCGAAGGTGTCGTGACGATCTCGCGCGAGTTGCGCGTGGCCGAGGGCGGTCGCGTCAACGCCAGCGTCCAGGCCGCCAGCATCGTCGTGAGCGGCGAGATCGTCGGCAACTGCGTCGCGACCCAGCGCATCGAGATCCAGTCCACGGGCCGCGTCGTCGGCGACATCCGCGCCCCCCGCATCACCATCGCCGAGGGCGCCGGCTTCAAGGGCAAGTCAGAGATGGGCCGCGCCGCCGAGAAGGCCCACGGTTCGGCCACTCCCCCGCCCGACTGATGGCCGAGGCCTTCGGAAACTACGTCGGCGGGCGCTTCCTGCCCGCGGCCTCGGGCCGTGCCTTCGAGAACCGGAATCCGGCGGACGCCTCGGACCTGGTGGGCCGCTTCGCGGACTCCGCTGCGGACGACGTCGCGGCCGCCGTGGCGGCGGCCCGGCAGGCCTTCCCCGCCTGGAAGCGCACGCCGGCGCCCAAGCGCGGCGAGATCCTGTACCGCGCCGCCGAGATCCTGGTCCGCCGCAAGGAAGACTTTGCGCGCGACATGACCCGGGAGATGGGCAAGGTGCTGGCCGAGACGCGCGGCGACGTCCAGGAAGCCATCGACATGACCTACTACATGGCTGGCGAGGGACGCCGCCAGTTCGGCCACACTACACCCTCCGAGCTGCGCGACAAGTTCCAGATGTCGGTGCGCATGCCGGTGGGCGTCGCCGGCCTCGTGACGCCGTGGAACTTCCCGATGGCCATCCCCTCGTGGAAGGCGATGCCGGCCCTGGTGCTCGGCAACACGGTGGTGCTGAAGGCCGCACCCGACACGCCGCTGTCCTCGCTCAACCTGGTTCGCGTCCTCGAAGAAGCGGGCCTGCCCCCGGGGGTCCTCAATCTGGTGACCGGCGGCGCCGAGGCCGGCGCCGCGCTCGTCGGGCACCCCGACGTCGCCATCGTCTCGTTCACCGGGTCCACCGCCACAGGACGCAAGGTGTCGGAGACGGCCGCGCGCGCCTTCAAGCACTGCCACCTGGAGATGGGCGGTAAGAACGTGATCATGGTGATGGAGGACGCGGATCTCGACCTGGCCGTGGATGGCGCCGTGTGGGGCGGCTTCGGCACCAGCGGCCAGCGCTGCACGGCGGCCAGCCGTGTGGTCGTTCACGCCTCGGTGTACGAGGCCTTCGCGCGCCGGTTCGTCGAGCGCGCACAGAAGCTGAGAATCGGAAACGGCCTCGACCCGGCCACCGAGATGGGGCCGGTCATCAACGAGACCCAGTTGCGCAAGACCGAGAGCTACGTCGCGATCGGGAAGCAGGAGGGCGCCACGCTGCTGTGCGGCGGCAGGCGCTGCAGCGAGGGCGACCTCGCACGCGGCTGCTTCTTCGAGCCCACGGTCTTCGGCGCCGTGACCCCTGCGATGCGCATCGCGCGCGAGGAGATCTTCGGGCCGGTGGTGTCCCTGATCCCCGTCGGCTCCCTCGAAGAAGCCATCGAGGTCGGCAACGCCACGGACTACGGCCTGTCGGCCTCGATCTACACGCGCGATATCTCCAAGGCGTTCCGCGCCATGCAGGAGATGTTCACGGGCATCTTCTACGTCAACGCGCCCACCATCGGCGCCGAGACCCATTTGCCCTTCGGGGGCACGAAGGGCACCGGCAACGGCCACCGGGAAGCCTGCGTGCAGGCCCTCGAGGTGTTCAGCGAGTGGAAGTCGATCTACGTGGACTTCAGCGGCGGCCTGCAGCGGGCGCAGATCGACTGAGCTATAATCCGAGCGCCAAAGGAGTTACGGCTCCTGAGGCACACCAGAGATGCCAACGCCGAATCTCGACGAACGCAGCGCCGAGGTCCTCAAGTCCCTGATCCAGGCTCACGTCGCCACGGGCGAGCCAGTCGGGTCCGAGAGCCTGTCGAAGCTGCTCGCCCGCCCGCTTTCCCCCGCCACCATCCGCAACATCATGGCGGACCTGGAGAAGCTGGGCCTGCTCGAGCATCCCCACACCAGCGCCGGCCGCATGCCCACCGACGAGGGCTACCGCTACTTCGTCGACGCGCTGATGGGGCGCGAGCCGGTGCCGGCCCGCGACGCCGCCGCCATCCGCAGCGGGCTGCGCCCGCGGGAGGGCTCGCCCCAAGAGGTGCTCGAGAACGCCGTGCACCTGCTGTCGCGCCTCACCCGCAACGTCGCCTTCGTGCTGGCGCCCGACATCGCCCGCACCAGCTTCCGCCACGTGGATTTCGTGCGCCTGCCCCATCCGCGGGTCCTGGCCGTGCTGGTGGACCAGACGGGCCTCGTCACCCACAAGGTGATCGAGGTGGACGAGGAACTGGCCCAGGACCAGTTGCAGGCCTGCGCCAACTACCTGAACCAGAACTTCTCTGGCCTGCGGCTGCCTGAGGTACGCCAGCGTCTGCTGCAGCTCATGCAGGAGGAAAAGGCGCTCTACGACTCCCTGCTCCAGAAGGTCGCCAAGCTCGAGCGCGCCTTCGCGGGCGACGGCGAGGGCAACGTGATCGTGGACGGAACCGCGAACATGCTTCAGCAGCCCGCGGTGGACATGGGGCAGATGCGCGCCCTGTTCAAGACCTTCGAGGAGAAGGGACGGCTGGTGAAGATCCTGAACGCCTGCCTGTCCGACGAGGGCATCCGGATCCTGATCGGCCACGAGCACGCCGAGCCCGACCTGCGCGGCACCTCGCTGGTCTCGGCCAGCTACCCGATCGACGGCGCCGGCTTCGGCGTCGGCGTGCTCGGCTCGACGCGCATGGAGTACGCGCGCGTGGTCGCCCTGGTGGACCACGTGGCCCGCGAGATCGCACGGGCCCTCAAGGAGGTCCGCGCTTGAGCGACAAGCCCGGCAACGGCGCGCCGCCCCAAGCACCCGCCAGCACGGAGGTGGCCGAGCCTGAGGAACAGAAGGGCCTCGCCGCGGTTCCCGAGCCCGAGCAGGCGCCGCCCACGCGCGAGGCGATGGAAGCCCTGCGCCGCGAGTGCTCCGAGCTGCAGAACCAGCTGCTGCGCCGCCGGGCCGACTTCGAAAACTATAGAAAGCGCGTCGAGCGCGACCGCGTGCAGGCCGAGAAGGCCGCGGCATCCCGCGTCTGCGAGCAGGTGCTGCCGATCCTTGACAACCTGGACCGCGCGCTGTCGGTGTTCCCCGCCGATTCCCCGCTGCGTGAAGGCGTCGAGATGATCCAGCGCCAGCTCCTGGGCCTGCTCGAGTCCGAAGGTGTCGTCGCGAAGGATCCGACCGGCGAGCCCTTCGACCCAGAGCTGCACCAGGCGCTCTCCTACGAGGCCGTCCCGGGCTTCGAGGACGGAACGGTTGTGGAGGCGTACCGGAAGGCGTACTTTCTTGGCGGCCGGCTGCTGCGGCCTGCCCTGGTCAAAGTCGCCCGCGGCGCAGGCGGCGGGACCACAGAGGAAGAAGGGGCGGTCCATTGACGTCGAGAGCGGAAGAGGACAATCGTGGCTAAGCTCATCGGCATCGATCTCGGCACCACGAACTCGTGCGTGGCGGTCATGGAAGGCGGCGCACCCCAGGTGATCCCGAACCAGGAGGGGGCTCGCACCACCCCGTCCATCGTCGGCTTCACGGCCAAGGGCGAACGCCTGGTCGGTCAGATCGCCAAGCGCCAGGCCCTGACCAACCCTCGCAACACGGTGTCGGCGGTCAAACGGCTCATCGGACGCAAGTTCAACTCGGCCGAGGTCGAGCAGGCGCGGCGCTTCATGCCGTACCAGCTCAGCGAGTCGGCCAACGGCGACTGTCACATCGGGATCGAGGAGAAGCTGTTCTCGCCGCCCGAGATCTCGGCCTTCGTGCTGCAGAAGCTGAAGGCCGCGGCCGAGGACTATCTCGGCGAGCCGGTCGAGGAAGCGATCATCACGGTCCCCGCCTACTTCAACGACCCGCAGCGCCAGGCGACAAAGGACGCCGGCCTGATCGCCGGGCTCAAGGTCTCGCGCATCATCAACGAGCCCACCGCGGCCGCGCTGGCCTACGGCCTCAAGAACACCAAGGGCCAGTTCGTCGCGGTCTACGACCTGGGCGGGGGCACCTTCGACATCTCGATCCTGGAGATGTCCGAAGGCCTGTTCCAGGTGCGCGCGACGGGCGGCGACACGTTCCTGGGCGGCGAGGACTTCGACCAGCGGGTGATCGACTGGCTGATCGAGGAGTTCCTCAAGGAGACCGGCATCGACTTGCGCCAGGACCGCATGGCCTTGCAGCGCCTCAAGGAGGCGGCCGAGAAGGCCAAGTGCGAGCTCAGCACCGCGATGCAGACCGAGATCGTGCTGCCCTTCATCTCGGCCGACGCCTCGGGGCCCAAGCACCTCAACACGGTCCTGGCTCGCCAGAAGTACGAGGGCCTCACCAACGACCTGCTCGAGCGCACCGTGGAGCCCTGCAAGCGCTGCCTGTCCGACGCCTCGCTCAAGCCCGAGCAGATCGACGAGGTGCTGCTGGTCGGCGGCCAGACCAGAGCACCCCAGGTGTCCGAGATCGTGCGCCGCGTGTTCGGCAAGGAGCCCAACCGGGCGGTGAACCCCGACGAGAGCGTCGCCATGGGCGCCGCGATCCAGACCGGCATCATCGCCGGCGAGGTCAAGGAGCTGGTCCTGCTCGACGTCACGCCCCACACGCTGGGCATCGAGACCAAGGACGGCACCTTCACCTCCCTGATCGAGCGCAACAGCACGATCCCCACGCGCAAGGGCCGCGTCTTCACCACGGTCGCCGACAACCAGACCAAGGTCGAGGTCCACGTCCTGCAGGGCGAGAGCGACATGGCCGCGTACAACAAGAGCCTGGCAAAGTTCGAGCTGACCAACATCCCGCCGGCCCCCAAGGGCGTGCCCCAGATCGAGGTCACCTTCGAGATCGACGTCAACGGCATCGTGTCCGTGAGCGCCCAGGACCAGGCCACGGGCCGCAGCCAGTCCGTGGTGATCCACCCGTCGGGCGGCCTGAGCCAGTCCGAGCTGAACCGGCTGGTGGGCGAGACGCGCCAGCGCGAGCAGCAGGACCGCCAGCAGAAGGAGCAGGAAGCCGTGGTGCGCCAGCTCGACGGCCTGGTGGCCAACACCATGCGCTCGGTCCAGGCACTGGAAGGCAAGCTCAGCGCCGAGGAGCAGCAGCGCATCCTCGACGCCATGGAGAAGGCCAAGCAGGCGCGCTCGGGCGGCGACCTCGGCGAGTTGAAGGCCCGCCTCGCCGACATGGAGCGCGCCGCCAGCCTGATCGGCCAGGCCATGCTTCGCCCTTGACGGGAGCCTTCAGCATTCAGCTCTCAGTCGTCAGCTGACGGATCCTCCATGGCAGCGACCACCCAGAGGGACTACTACGAGATCCTGGGCGTTCCCAAGAACGCCAGCGAACAGGAGATCAAGTCCGCCTATCGCAAGCTGGCCCTGAAGTTCCACCCCGACCGCAACCCCGGCGACAAGGACGCCGAGGAGAAGTTCAAGGAGGCGGCCGAGGCCTACAGTGTGCTCCAGGACGGCGACAAGCGCCGCCGCTACGACGCCTACGGCCACGCGGGCCTGGGCGGGGCGGCGCCGGGCTTCGACCCCACGATCTTCTCCGACTTCGGCGACATCCTGGGCGATTTCTTCGGCTTCGGCGACGTGTTCGGCCGGCGGCGCGGCCCGCGGCGCGGCGCCGACCTGCGCTACAACCTCGACCTGGGCTTCGAGGAGGCTCTGTTCGGCGCCGAGACCCACATCCAGATCCCGCGCGCCGAGATGTGCGCCGGCTGCGGCGGCAGCGGCAGCGCGCCCGGCTCCAGCCCCCAGACCTGCCCCTCCTGCCAGGGCGCCGGTCAGGTGACTTTCCAGCAGGGCTTCTTCAGCGTGGCGCGCACCTGCTCGCGCTGCCGGGGCGCGGGCCGCGTCATCACCAAGCCGTGCCCCGACTGCCGCGGCGAAGGCCACGTGGTCCGCGAGCGCAAGATCCAGATCAAGATCCCCGGCGGCGTCGACACCGGCAGCCAGCTCCGCGTCACCGGCGAGGGCGAGGCCGGCGGGCAAGGCGGGCCGCCGGGCGACCTCTACGTCGTGGTGCGCGTCGCCGAGCATCCGTTCTTCCACCGCGACGGCATCAGCCTCATGTGCGAGGTCCCGGTCAGCTTCACCCAGGCGGCCCTGGGCACCACGATCGAGGTCCCGACCCCCGACGGCGGCCGGACCAAGGTCCAGATCCCCGAGGGCACACAGACCGGCCACAGCTTCCGAGTGCGCGGCCACGGCGTGCCGCAGCTGGGCGCCCGCGGCCGGGGCGACCTCCACGTCAGCGTCCGGGTCGTGGTCCCGACGCGGCTCACAGCGGAGCAGCGCAAGCTCCTCGATCAGCTCGGGCGAACATTGTCCGTCCCCGACGCCGCCAAGGACAAGGACAAGAGCTTCTTCGACAAGGTGAAGGACCTCCTCGGCTAGACTCCGGGCCATGGACGTTCTCGCCTTCCGGGTCGGCGTGCCCGAGACCGCCGAGGACGAGGCGACCGGGGCGCTCTGGGAGCTGGGCACCGCGGGCGTCGAGGTACTCCGGGCGCCCGAGGGCCGGGCGCTCCTGCTCGCGTACTTCGAGGCCCGGCCCGGGCTGGGAGCGGCCCTGGACGCGGCGCTGCTCCCCCTGGGCGCGCGCGTCGAGGCGACTCAGGTTCCCGAGGTGGACTGGGTCGCGCGCTTCCGCGAGACTTTCCGCGGCTTCGCGGTCGGCCGCTTTCGAGTCGCTCCCGCCTGGGACGTGCCGCAACGGCTGCGGCGAGGCGAGCGGATCATCCGCATCGACCCGGGTCGCGCCTTCGGCACCGGCACCCACGAGACGACACGGCTCTGCCTGCGGGAGGTCGAGGACGCCTTCGAGACCCGGTCCACGCCGCGGCGCGTGCTCGACGTCGGCACAGGCACCGGCATACTGGCCGTCGCGGCCGCCCTGCTCGGCGCGCCCTGCGTCGTGGGCGTCGAGAACGACCCCGAGGCGCTCAGCTCCGCGCGCAGGCACGCGGACCTGAACGGCATCACGCTGCACCTCGTCCAGGGCGACGGCGGCGCCGCGCTGCGGGCCGCGTCCTTCGACCTCGTGCTCGCCAACATCACGGCGCCCTTGCTGCGCGCCCACGCGCAGGAACTCGCCAGCCTCGTCGCTCCCTCGGGCCGACTCGTCCTCGCCGGCCTCCTCGCCGAAGAGGCGGGCGCCGTGGCCGCCGCCTACTCCGCCCTCGGCGACCCTCTCGAGCGCCGCGACGGCGACTGGTCCGCCCTGCGCTTCGAGGTGCTATGAGCGTTCACCGCTTCCACGTCCCGGCGGCAGCCCCTGGGGCACGCGTCCACCTGCCCGAGCACGAGGCCCACCACGCCCGGGAGGTGCTGCGGCTCGGCTCCGGTGACATGATCCGCGTCTTCGACGGCGTGGGCCACGAGTGGACGGCCCTCCTGGAGCTCGTGACGCGCCGCGAAGTGACGGCCCATCTCGGCGCGGCCGTGGCCCCGCGTCCCGAGTCGCCGCTCCGGCTCGTCCTCGCGCTCTCTCCGCTCAAGGGCGACCGCATGGAGCTGGTGGTGCAGAAGGCAACCGAGCTGGGTGTCGCCGAGATCTGGCCGGTGGTGACCTCCCGCACCGACGCCGCCGCCCGGCCCGCCCTCAAGGGCTCGCGACAGGAGCGCTGGGAGAAGGTCGCGAGTGGCGCTGCCGAGCAGTGTGGACGCGCGGTCGTGCCGAACGTGAACCCGACCACCACGCTCGATGCGCTGATCGTAGCGCCCTTCGACGGCTCGCGGGCGCTGCTGCTCGAGATCGGCACGCCGCCTCCCCTGGCTTCGCTTCCGCGGCCCGACGCCCTGCTGCTGTTGATCGGCCCGGCCGGAGGCTTCGAGGAATGGGAGGCGGCACGGCTCGCGAAGGCGGGCTTCGTCGCGGTGGGCCTGGGCCCGCGCATCCTACGCGCGGAAACGGCGGCGGTCGCCGCGGTCGCCGTCGCCCAGGGGCTGTGGGGGGACCTCGGCTAGCCGGCCTGCACGGCGGTGATGACGCCCACGTCCGCGAGGTCCTGGGCGGAGCAGCCGCGGGAGACGTCGTTCACCGGCTTGCGCAGCCCCTGCAGGATCGGTCCGATCGCCTGTGCCCCCGCGAGTCGTTCCGTGATCTTGTAGGCGATGTTCCCCGCGTCGAGATCGGGGAACACGAACACGTTGGCGACCCCGGCCAGCGGGCTGTCGGCGCACTTCTTCTTCGCCACGGCCGGCACGAACGCCGCGTCGAACTGCATCTCACCGTCGACGAGCAGTTCCGGGGCGCGTTCGCGAGCCTGTTTCGCTGCCTCCCGGACGCGGTCCACCCTCTCGTGCTCGGCCGACCCGCGTGTGGAGAACGAAAGGAACGCCACCTTCGGCTCGATGCCGAAGGAGCGCACCGTCGCGGCCGTCGCGATGCCGATGTCCGCCAGCGTGGCGGCGTCTGGCGCGATGTTCACCGAGCAGTCTGCGTAGAAAATCGTCCGCTCGGGCCACGCCATGATGAACACCGACGAAGCCCGCTTGATGCCCTCGACCATGCCCACGATCTCGAACGACGGCACGAACGGCTTGGTCTCGCTGTTCAGCCCCGAGACCATCCCGTCGGCCTCGCCCAGGTGAACGGCCATCGCGCCGAAGTAGTGGGGCCGTGTCAGCCGCTCGCGGGCCTGCTCCGGCGTCACGCCCTTCTTCTGGCGCAGCTTCACGTACTCCGCGTCGAAGACTGCGCGGGCCGGGTCCGAGGCGGGATCCCGCACCTCGATGCCCGTTAGGGCCACGCCGGCGGCCGAGGCCCGCGCCTCGATCTCGGCCCGTGCGCCGAGCAGCGTCGGCCGCGCGAGGTCGGCGTCGCGGAGAATGGCGGCGGCGCGGATCGCCCGCTCCTCGAGACCCTCTGGATACACGACCCGCTTGCCCTTGCCCTTGACTCGCGCCCGCGCGTCCTCCATGAAGCCCATGCGTCCTCCGCGCTGGGAATTGTAGTCGGCCCCGGCGGCATACGACTCGATCGCTTCTGGGCATTTCTAGATGGGGACATTACACTCCGACAAATGCGCACAACGCTCGATCTGCCGGAATCCCTGGTCGAAGAGGCCAGGCGCCTGCTCGGCTTCAAGTCCATGGCCGACACGGTCGTCGTCTCGCTTCAGGAGCTCGTTCGCAGCAGGCGTGTCGACCAGTTGAAGGCCATGCTGGGTTCCATGAAACTTGAGCTGGACCTTCCGCGGTCCCGGCGCCGGCCTCGTCGGCGTTCGTGATCCTGGTCGGCCTGGATAGAGGCCTCACGGCCTCCCTGAGTTTCATTCGCCAGCGCCCGACCTGAGCCAACAAAGCCGGCGCGATTCGCGAGGCCGGCTGCTATACTCCGCGCGCCCTCCAACATGTTCCTGCTGGGACAGACGGTCGGAAAGTACCAGATCCTGTCGAACCTGGGCTCCGGCGGCTTCGGGACCGTGTTCCTGGCCAAGGACACCTGGATCGACAAGAAGGTCGCGATCAAGGTCCCCCACCGCCAGAGCGGCGACTTCGACGACCTGTTGCAGGAGCCTCGCCTGCTGGCGGCCCTGGACCACCAGAACATCGTGGGCATCGTCACGGCGGAGAAGGTCGAGGGTGTTTTCTTCATCGTGATGGAGTACGTCAAGGGCGAGAGCCTCGAGGCCGTGCTGGACCGCGAGAAGTCCCTCGACGTGCCCCGCGCCGTCGCCTACACGCTGCAGATCCTCAAGGGTGTGGATCACGCCCATGCCGCCCAGGTGCTGCACCGCGACCTGCGCCCCGCCAACGTGCTGATCTCGGAGAGCGGCGTCGTGAAGGTGGCCGACTTCGGAACCTCACGTTTCCTCGAGAAGTCCCACGCCACGACCGTGATCGGCAGCCCGCCCTACATGGCGCCCGAGCAGTTCCAGGGCCGTGCGGTGCTCGCCTCGGACGTCTACTCGGTGGGCGTGATGCTGTACCAGATGATCACCGGCACGCTGCCCTACTTCAGCCCCAACCCTGCCCAGATCGAGCGCATGGTCGCCGCGGGCCGCTGCACCCCGCCCAAGCTGCGCAACACCCAGATCCCCCGCGAGGTCTCCGACATCGTCATGAAGGCCCTCGCCCCTGAGGTCAGCGAGCGCTACCAGCGCGCATCGGAACTGGCCGAGGACCTGGCGACGGCCGGCGAGATCGACCACAAGGCCACGGAGATCGAAGACATTCGCAAGCGCCTGAAGGCCCGCGACGTCCCGAAGAAGACCTTCTGCTGGAACTGCCGCAAGCCGCTGCACACGCGCAACGACAGCTGTCCGTTCTGCGGGGAGAAGCAGTGAAGCGCGCTTCGAATCGGTGGTGATGCACACGGGACGCCAGTCCTCGCTGGAGTAAGACGCTGGGGGTCGCCGGAACGGGGCTCCTGCTGCTGACGCCTTTTGCCGTAAGCAACTTCGCCCATGGGCGCCTTCTGCTTGGCACGGGCTCCCTGGCCGTGGTCATAGTGGCGGAAGAGCTGAGGACGTCGCTCGCAGGTCGCACACTCGCGTCCGGCCTGAAGGTTACGGCGAGCTTCGGGGTGGCTGGGCTGCGCCCCGATGAAGAGGGCGACACCTGGATGAAGCGCGCCGACGATATGCTCTACCGAGCGAAGGCAGACGGCCGGAACAAGGTGCGGGCCTGAGCCTGCCGGGCAGCCCCAGACGAGCCGCCTCTCGTCGAGCGCGGTGCTCGCCCTTCCGGAGAACCGCTCCACCGACGCCTAGCTGCCGCGAGGAGTTCCTCCGAGCGACCTCGAGCCAGGGCCTGGCCGCCAATCTGGACAAGGTCGTCACACAGGTGCGCGCCGACGACGAAGGATGGGAGGCTCCCGGGCTCGAAGTCCTGCGACGCGAGAGGTGGTAGGCGGCTGAGCCGAAGGGCCCGGAGCCCACTGCGCGGTGCGAGCGCGCCGGCAGCCCCGGCCACGAACCAAAACGCTTCAGGCCTGACGGCGCGGTCGATCGTGTCGGAGGCGCTCGAGCTCGGCCTTGAGCGGGGCCCAGTAGCGCGCATCGGCCTTGCGCTCGGCCCATTCTTCTGCGTTCAACGCCGCCGCCAGCCTGGCCTCTCCGCCCCGCCGCAGGAGCCGCAAGAGGGCCCGGTGGCGCTTCTGCGCGCGCCAGGCCGAAGGCCACCGTTGTGCGCACTCCAGGAGCAACTCCGGCGTTCGTAGCTCCCGCAGCCAGAACCTCACCTGGGCCGCGGTCGGCTTATCCCGATTCTGGAAATAGTGCGCTTCCAGGAGCCGGCGGACCATGGGCCAGTCCTTGTCTCGTTGCGTTTTCTTGGCCGTGACGAGGTCGGGGAGGCCCATCACCTCGCACTGCGTTCCGTCCGATAGCTCGACCGCCGTGCGCCTCGACCAGAGCCTGCCGAACGGCGCCACCCCGCGCATCCGCGTCATGACGTCGACCCGCATGCCCTCGGCCCCGGGATCCTGGCAGCGGAAGCGCACCGCGTGGCCGCGGCGCAGGTACTTCTCCTCGAAGGGGGGCACGGCTATGACGTGGGCCCGAAGGTCGTGGAGAGCGGCCCTCAGCCGTTCGAAGTTGTCAGCGTTGGCCAGGACGGCGAGATCGGTGTCGCGGCTAAACTCCGCCGCGCCGTACAACACGCAAGCTTGCCCGCCCATGAGCAGCGCCTGCACCCGCCTCTCCTGGATCGAAGAAAGGACTCTGCGTATCGGGTTCGGGATCAAGCGATCCTCCGAGCGTCAGATAGGTTTGCCAGAGTCGGGCGCTCTCTGCAAACCGTTGCTGGGGCGTGAGGCGATACCAATCCGCCCACTCTGGACCGGCAACCTGCTCGGCGCTGACCACGCACAACCCTACCGCGTGGCGAGGCCGGGAGCAATCCGCGAGGGCACGAGATCCGACCTACTGCGTCAACGCGACCAGCGGGTCGATGCGGGTGGCGCGGCGGGCCGGGATCACGCAGGCGGCGAGCGCGACCAGGGCGAGGAGCCCCGTGACGACGCCGAGCACGACCGGGTCCGTCGCGCGGACGCCGAAGAGTTGGCTCTGCAGGCTCGAGCGCAGCGCGAACGCGCCGAGCGCTCCGAGCGCGAAGCCTATGCCCAGCAACCGAACACCTTCCCCGAGCACCAGGTCGAAGATGGCGCGTCCGCTGCTGCCGAGCGCGAGGCGGATGGCGATCTCCTTGGTCCGCTGCGTGACGAGGTAGGCCAGGACGCCGTACAGGCCGACCGCTGACAGCAGCAGGGCGAGCGCCCCGAAGCTCAGCGAGAGCAGGGCCGGCGAGCGCCGGTTCCGCAGCGCCTTCTCGGTGCGCTGCTCCATCGTCTGCGCGTCGAACACCGGCAGCTCCGCATCCAGCCTGGCGATGGCGGCGCGCAGCGAGGGCATGACCACGCCTGGGTCGGCTGCCGTCTTGAGCGCGAACGTCAGCAGGCGCGACGCATCCTGGCCCATCGGGTAGTAGTACGTCCCCACGCGGTCCTCGCCCTCGGTCAGGTCCTTGAGCTTGACGTCGCGCACGACGCCGACCACCGTCAGGAAAACCGTCTTGTCGTTGACCGCCAGCAGGTCGTTGAGGTCGGTCGGGCGGTACATGCGCCGCCCGATCGGGTCCTGGCCCGGCCAGAAGCGTTGCGCGAGCCGCTCGTCCACGATCAGGACGGGCAGGGCGCCCGCCGCGTCGCCGTCCTGGAAGAAGCGGCCCTTCACCAGCTCGACGCCCATCGCCTCGAAGTAGCCGGGCGACACGTCAACCATGCTGGGCGAGATGACGGACTCGCCCGGCTTCATCTGGTAGCCCTCGGCCAGGATCACGCTGTCGTTGCTCCGGCCGCCGAAGGGGATGGTGTCCGTGACGCCGGCCCTGACGACTCCGGGCAACGCCCGCGCCTGGCGCAGCGCCTCGTCCGTGAAGCCGCGCAGCGCGTCGTCCTCGGGGTAGCGCTCGCGCGGCAGCATGATCGAGGCCGTCACGACGCGCTCGGCCACGAAGCCGGGGTTCACGTCGAGCACCCGGCGGAAGCTGGCCAACAGCAGGCCCGCGCCGACCAGCAGCACGAACGTGAACGCCACCTGGGTCACCACCATCGCACGGCGCAGGACCTGGGCGCCCCGGCCGCCGCTCGAACCCCTTCCCTCCTCCCGCAGCATGTTCGTGAGGTTGGCGGGCAGCACCGTGGCCACCGGCAGACAGCCCATCACGATCCCGATGCCGACGGACAGGAGCAGGGCGTACAGCGTCGCCGTCCCGTCCAGGCGGATGTCCGACCCGTACGGCAGGTCTCCCAGGTCGAAGGTGCCGAGGGTGCGCAGCGCGATCGCGCCCACGACCAGTCCCAGTGCGGCCGCGACCACGGTCAGGGCGAGGTTCTCGATCACCAGCTGCCGAGCCACCTGCCACGGCGAGGCGCCCAGGGCGAGACGTGTCGCGAGCTCCTTGAGCCGTGCGCGGGCGCGCACCAGCACCAGGTTGGCGACGTTGACGCAGCCGATGAGCAGCACGAACGTCGCGCCGCCCCACAGCAGGTACAGGGTCGGCTTCACGGCCCGCACCAGGTGCCCGGGGAGCGGCTCCACCAGGGTCCGGAAGCCGGCGTTCGTCAGTAGCTCCTTGAAGTGCGGGAAGCGCTCCATGTTCGCCGCGTTCAGCGCGTCCACCTGGGCCTGGGCCTGCTCGGGCGTCGCGCCGGGCTTCAGGCGACCCACGTTCCAGAAGTTGTTGCTGTGGCGGTTGTCGTCGGATTTCTGCTCGGGCGTGAAGGCCAGGGGCCGCCACAGGAGCGCTTCGGGCGACAAGGCCTCGAACGACTTCGGCATCACTCCGACGACGACGTAGGCTTCGCCGTCGAGGCGCAGCTCGCGGCCCACGATGGCCGGATCGGCGGCGAATCGGCTGCGCCACAACGTGTCGCTCAGGATGGCCTTCTTCTCGTTTCCCGGCTCGCCGTCCTGCTCCGTGAACGGCCGCCCGAGGGCCGGCGCCACCCGCATCACCTGGAGGAAAGACGGCGTCACGTTCATCACGCGTACGCGTGTCGGCTGGCCGTCCTGGCCCAGGCTGAGGTTGCTGTGGTTGAAGAGCGCCTGCGCCTCGTAGACCGAGACGTCCCGCAGCCGGTCGTAGTAGTCCACGACGCCGGAGTTGGAGCTGTCGCCGGCTCCAGCCTTCGGATAGACGTTCCGCATGATCAGGATGCGCTCCGGCTCGGGAACCGGGAGCGGCCGGAGCAGGACGTGGTGCACCACCGAGAACAGGGCCGTGTTCGCGCCGAGGCAGAAAGCCAGTGTGAGACCCGCGGTCAGGCTGAACGCCTTGTCGCGGCCGAGGAGTCGAAGTCCCATCCCAAGGTCGCGCTTCAGCCAGTCCATCCGTTTCCTCCGAAAAGACCCGTTCGCCCTATCGAACGCACGAGCTGCCCCCCGGGTTCCACTTTCCAGGGACCGCCTCGTCCTTGACGGTCCCGGGCGTGTAAGACACACTTGGCATATGGGTCATACAATCACCGTGCGCCTTACGGAGGAGCTGGCCGAGTGGCTCGCCGAGTCGGCTCGCAGGGCCGGCGTGCCCCAGGGAAGGATCGTCCGGGATCAGCTGGAAAGGGCGCGAGCGGCGAGTGGGCAGAAGGCGTTCCTGAAGCTGGCGGGCTCCGTTCGCGGCCCGAGGAACCTCTCGTCCCGCAAGGGGTTCTCCCGACCGTGAAGGGCATCGCCGACACGGGGTTCCTGGTCGCCTTCGCCAACCGTCACGATCAGCACCACGCGTGGGCGGTCGGATTGGCCGATCAGCTCACCGAGCCGCTCCTCACCTGCGAGGCCGTCCTGGCGGAGGCCGCGTTCCACCTGCAGAGCGCCAGCCTCGTCCTGGCGCTCGTCAGGGAGGGCCTCGTCATTCCGGCCTTCGACATCCGCGAGCATCTGGCGCTGGTCACAGCCCTTGCGCAGCGCTATTCGGACCGCACGCCTGACCTAGCCGACCTGTGCCTCGTCCGCATGAGCGAAATCCATCCTGGCCACCCCGTCATCACCGTCGATCGGGCGGACTTCCGCGTCTACAGGCGGCACAAGCGCGAAGCGATCCCCTTGATCTGCCCGCCTGAGAGCTGACGATTCTCCTAAACCCGCATGCTTCAGTGACTTCCCCACCCACTCCATTGACACGCGAAAAGGCGGCGTTCTAGAATCTCGCGATGGCCTTCCCCAAGTCGGACACGATCTGGATGAACGGGAAGCTCGTCCCCTGGGACGACGCCAAGATCCACATCGGCGCCCACGTCATCCACTACGGTTCGGCCGTGTTCGAAGGCATCCGCTGTTACAACACGCCCGAGGGACCGGCCGTGTTCCGACTCGACGCGCACACCGAACGCCTGTACGCGTCCGCCAAGATCTATAGGATGGACGTCCCCTACACGGACGTCGAGATGAACAAGGCGATCCTCGACACGATCGCGGCCAACCGGATGGAGCAGTGCTACATCCGGCCCGTCGTCTATCGCGGCTATGGGCAGCTCGGCGTCAACCCCTTCCCCTGCCCCGTGGACGCCGCCATCATGGTCTGGGATTGGGGCAAGTACCTGGGCGCCGAGGCGCTGGAGACGGGTGTCGACGTGCGCGTGAGTTCGTGGACCCGCATCGCGCCGAACACCCTGCCGTCGATGGCCAAGACCGCCGGCAACTACATGAACTCGCAGCTCATCAAGATGGAGGCCATCAAGGAGGGCTACTCGGAGGGCATCGCCCTCGACGCCGATGGCCACGTCTCCGAGGGCAGCGGCGAGAACCTGTTCATCGTGCGCAAGGGAGCCCTGGTCACCCCGCCGCTGGTTTCGTCCGTGCTGGCGGGCATCACGCGCGACAGCGTAATCGCCCTGGCGCGCCGGATCGGCATCCCGGTCGCCGAGCAGCGCATCCCGCGCGAGATGCTCTACATCTCCGACGAGGTCTTCTTCACTGGGACCGCCGCGGAGATCACGCCGATCCGCTCGGTGGACCGCATCACGATCGGCAAGGGCGCCCGCGGCCCCGTCACGGCGGCGCTGCAGAAGGCGTTCTTCGACGTCGTCGAGTGTCGCGTGCCCGACGAGTTTGGCTGGCTCACCTTCGTGCCGGGCATGGCCAAGGCCGTGCCGGCACGCAAGACGAGTGCCGGCTAAGGGGTAGAAGCCCGTGCATATCAACGATCTCCTGAAGATCGCGTCCGAGCGGAAGGCCTCAGACCTGCACCTGAAGGTCGGCTCGCACCCGGTGCTGCGCATCAACGGCGACCTGATTCCGCTGGTGGAGACCAAGCGCCTCATGCAGGAGGACACCATCGCCATGGCGTTCTCGATCATGAGCAACCGCCAGAAGCAGAAGTTCAAGGACAACCTGGAGATCGACATCGCGTATTCGGTGCCCGGCCTGGGCCGCTTCCGCTGCAACGTCTTTCAGCAGCGCGGCACGGTGGGCCTGGTGCTGCGCGTGATCCCGGTGAAGATCCTCACGGTTCGCGAGCTTGGGCTCCCCGTCGTCCTCGAAAAGATCTGTGGCGAGCAGCGCGGCCTGATCCTGTGCACGGGCACGACCGGTTCGGGCAAGTCCACGAGCTTGGCGGCGATGATCGACTACATCAACTCCCAGCGCTGCGAGCACATCATCACCATCGAGGACCCCATCGAGTTCCTGCACCGGGACAAGAAGTCCATCGTGAACCAGCGCGAGGTCGAGGTGGATACCCGGACCTTCGCCGCGGCGCTGCGTTCCGCCCTGCGCCAGGATCCCGACGTGATCCTGGTCGGCGAGATGCGCGACTACGAGACGATCGAGACCGCCATCACCGCGGCCGAGACCGGCCACCTGGTGCTCTCCACCCTGCACACCCTGGACGCCACCGAGACCATCAACCGCATCATCTCCGTGTTCCCGCCCCACCAGCAGAAGCAGATCCGCCTGCAGCTGGCCGGCGTCCTGAAGGCCGTCATCTCCATGCGCCTGGTGCCGCGCGCCGACGGCCATGGCCGCGTGCCCGCCGTCGAGGTGATGATCGCGACGCCGTTCATCCGCGACTGCATCATCAACAAGGACAAGACCAAGCTGATCCACGAGGCGATCGCCGCGGGCGTCAGCCAGTACGGCATGCAGACCTTCGACCAGTCGATCTTCCAGCTCTACAAGAAGGAGCTGATCACCTACGACGAGGCGCTGCGCCGGGCCAGCAACCCCGACGAGTTCAAGCTCAAGATCCAGGGCATCCAGTCCACCTCCGACATGGCCGCAGAGGAGATGGAGAAGACGATGCAGTCGTTCGACCTGGAGTAACCGGCCTTAGCGAAGTCGGCCTACCAGACCGCCCTCGAAAAGCTGTCCCGCCGCGACCACGCGGCCGGCGAGCTGAAGGCGGCCCTCCTGCGCAAGGGCTTCGAAGCAGACGAGGTCGAGGCGGCCCTAAAGCGCCTCCGTCAGCAGCGCTACATCGACGATCGCGGCTTCGCCGCCCGCTACGCGCGCGCGCGCTTGCTGCACCAGGGCCTGGGTCGGCACCGGCTCGCGCGGGACCTGCGCAAGAAAGGCGTCGCGCGCAAGACCGTCGAGGACGGCGTCGCCGAGGCTCTCGCGGACGTTTCCGAGAAGGAAATCGTGGACCGGCTGGCCCGCCGATACTGGAAGACCCGCGAGCGGGACGCCCCGGAGAAGCGGGCGCGCGGTCTCTACATGTATTTGATTCGGCGGGGTTTCCCGGCTACCCTCATTCTTGAGCGTTTCCGGGCACTCTGGCCGCGCCACCGCTCTCTCCTCGAGGGCGTGGAGCCGCTTGAGGTGTCGGACGAATAGAGGAGTCCTTGAAGACCGCCGATCAGATCCGCAGCGCGTTCCTGAAGTACTTCGAAGACCGCGGCCACCGGGTCGTGAAGTCTTCGTCCCTCGTTCCCGAGAGCGACCCCACGCTGCTGTTCGCCAACGCCGGCATGAACCAGTTCAAGGACGCGTTCCTGGGCAAGGAGCAGCGCGACTACGTCCGCGCGGCGTCGTCCCAGAAGTGCGTGCGCGCGGGCGGCAAGCACAACGACCTTGAGAACGTCGGGGAGACGGCGCGCCACCACACCTTCTTCGAGATGCTGGGCAACTTCTCCTTCGGCGACTACTTCAAGCAGGAGGCGATCGCCTTCGGCTGGGAGCTGCTCACGCAGCAGCTCGGCCTCGACCCGAAGCGGCTCAAGGTCACGATCTTCAAGGGCGAGAACGGCGTGCCCCGCGACGCAGACGCCCACGGCTTCTGGCTGGCTCACGTCCCGGCCGATCGCATCCTGGAGCTGGGCGCCAAGGACAACTTCTGGGCGATGGGCGACACGGGTCCCTGCGGCCCCTGCTCGGAGATCCACTACTTCCAGGGCGACTCGCTGCCCTGTCCCGTCGCGGCGGCGGGAGGAACCTGCCCCGGCGTCGAGTGCGAATGCGACCGCTGGCTCGAGGTCTGGAACCTGGTCTTCATGCAGTTCAACCGCGACGCGACCGGCGCCCTCACGCCGCTGCCGGCGCCGTGTGTCGACACGGGCATGGGCCTCGAACGCATCGCCTCGGTCGTCCAGGGCCGGCTCTCAAACTACGACACCGACCTGTTCCAGCCGCTCATCCAGGCGGCAGCTCGCAAGGCGGGCACGGCTTATGGCGCGTCTCCGGCGAGCGACGTCTCGCTGCGCGTCATCGCCGATCACGTCCGCGCCACCACGTTCCTGGTGGGCGACGGTGTCATGCCAGGCAACGAGGGCCGCGGCTACGTGCTGCGCAAGGTCATGCGCCGCGCCCTACGCCACGGGCGCAAGCTCGGCATCGAAGGCCCGTTCCTGGGCGATCTGGTCGGCGCGGTGGTCGAGCGCATGTCGGGCGCCTACCCCGAGCTGCTGAACCAGCAGGCGGCGATCCAGCGCGTGGTGCGGGTCGAGGAGGACCGCTTCGGCTCGACCCTCAAGGCCGCGATGGCCGAGTTCGACAAGGTCGCGGCCAAGCGCAAGGCCGGCGACGTCGTCTCGGGTGCCGAGGCCTTCCGCCTCTACGACACCTATGGCCTGGCCCTCGACTTCACCGAGGAGCTGGCCAAGGACCGCGGGCTGAGGGTGGACACGAAGGGCTACGAGCGCGAGCTGCAGGCCCAGCAGGAGCGCGCCCGCAGCGCGAGCAAGCTGGGCGCCGTCAGCGGCGACCCGACCTGGCTCGACCTGCTCGCGAAAGGCAAGACGGCCTTCGTCGGATACGACACGCTAGTCGCGGACGGCGCCCGCGTGCTGGCGCTCGTGAAGGACGGCAAGCTACAGAAGCGCCTCGACAAGGGCGAGTCGGGCGAGATCGTTCTCGACAAGACGCCTTTCTACGGCGAGGCCGGGGGCCAGGTGGGCGATCACGGCGTGCTGTCGGCGGAAGGCGCCGCGGCCGAGGTCGTCGACACGCGGATCCCGGTGCCGGGCCTCTATGCCCACAAGGCTACGGTCGGCGCCGGACACTTCGAAGCCGGCATGCTCGTGCGCGCCGAGGTGGACGCGGAGCGCCGCGCGGGCGCCATGCGCCACCACACCGGCACCCACCTGCTCCACGCGGCCCTGCGCGAGACCCTCGGCCCCCACGTGAAGCAAGCGGGCAGCCTGGTAGCCCCCGACCGCCTGCGCTTCGACTTCAGCCATTTCACCGGCGTCTCGCCCCGCGAGCTACGGAACATCGAGAACCGCGTCAACGGCGAGATCCTGAAGGACCAGGCCCTACAGCAGAAGGTCATGGGCCGCGAGGAAGCCCTCGCGTACGGTGCCTTGGCGTTCTTCGGGGACAAGTACGGCGAGCGCGTACGGGTCGTCGAGATCCCGGGCTTCTCCAAGGAATTCTGCGGCGGCACCCACGTTCCGCGCACCGGCGAGATCGGGCTGTTCCTGTTCACGGCCGAACAGGGCGTCTCGGCCGGCACGCGCCGCGTCGAGGCACTCGCGGGCGAGGCGGCCGTGGAGCGCGCCCAGGCCGACCAGACGATCCTCGAGGAGCTGGAGGAGGCCGCGAAGCTGGACCGCCGCGGCCTGGTGGACGAGTACGCCAAGCTGCGCGAGCAGCTGAAGGCGAAGGACCGCGAGGTCCAGGCCCTGAAGATGAAGCTCGCGACCGGGTCGGGCGGCGAGGCCTCCCAGGACCTGGTCGACGTCGGGGGCGTGCTGGTCTGGACGCCTCGCTTCGACGGCCTCGACAAGAAGGCCCACGCCGACGTCGTGGACGACTTCCGCAACCGCAACCGGGCCCGGGACTTCGTGCTCGTCTCGGCGGCTGTCGACGACAAGGGCGTGTCGGTGATCAGCGCCGCCTCGGACGGGTTGAAGGGACGCGTGCCTGCTCCAGAGGTCCTGAAACGCCTCGACCTGCGCGGAGGCGGCCGACCCGAGTTCGCCCAGGGCGGGGGTGTGGCACCCAGCGACGTGGACGCGATGCGCAAGAAGGCCGTCGAAGTCCTGCGCGGGATGCTCGAGGCCGTGCGTGCGTAGGATTGCGCTGGCAGCGACGACGTTCGTACTCCTGGCCGGCATGGCCGAGGCCCAGATCTACACGCGCCGTGGCGCAAACGGCACCATCGAGGCCACGAACGTCCCCGCCGAGCCGGGCTTCCGCCTGACCTACGTCGGCAAGGGCACGCTGATCCACTCTCGGCGCTTCCGGGGCTCGTACCGCGGCGAGTTCGACCCCCACATCCTGGCGGCCGCCCAGGTCCATGGCGTCTCGGCCGACCTGGTGAAGGCCGTGATCCAGGTCGAGTCCGAGTTCGACCAGTGGGCGGTGTCGTCCAAAGGGGCGCAGGGGCTGATGCAGCTCATGCCCTTCACGGCGCGCCGCTTCGGCGTCAGCGACTCGTTCGACGCGCGCCAGAACATCTTCGGCGGGGTGCAGTACCTGCGCTTCCTGCTGGACCTTTTCCACGGCGACGTGGCGCTGGCCCTGGCCGGCTACAACGCCGGGGAGAACGCCGTGCTGCGCTTCAAGGGCATCCCGCCCTTCAAGGAGACCCGCAACTACGTGCAGAGGATCCAGGGCTTCCTGGGCGGTCTCGGCCATGCGGCCATGGGGATCCAGCGTGTCGGCGCCCAGTTCTACGCCGCGCCCGCGGGCGGGGCGGCCCCGCCTCCCGCGGCGCCCAAGCACCCCGTCAAGCTGACGCCCGCCCGGCCCTCGATCTACTACAAGTGGACAGACGCGGGCGGCGTCGTGCACGTCGCCACGGTACCCCCGGGGGAAGGCGTGAGCTACTCGATGATCCGCGCCCTCGACTGACCATGGGCACGCCCCGCGCCCCCTTCGACCAGGGCCTCTTCCTCGCCCATTTCAACAAGGGCAAGGACCACTTCGACGCGCGGCGCTACGACGAGGCGGAGCGGGAGCTCGAGGAAGCGTACCTGTTGCGGCCGCGGGACCAGAAGGTCCTGAACCTGCTGGGCCTCATCTACTTCAAGCAGGACAAGTACGAGAAGGCCGAGGAGGTGTACCGGAAGCTCACCGCCGAGAGCCCGGATGCCAACACGCTCTACTACAACCTCGGCCTGATCTACTTCAAGCTGCAGCGGCTGGACGAGGCCGAGTCGGCCTTCACCAAGGCCCTGGAGCTCCAGGGCGACAACCCGAAGATCAGCTTCTACCTGGGCTCCATCTACGAGCGCATGAAGCGCTACCAGGATGCGATATACCAGTATCGGCAGGCGGGCGCCAACATCCTCGTGCGCCGCGTCGAGGACAAGCTGGCGGCGCAGCCCCACGCCACCCAGCCGCCCCGGCCCGCAGCGCCGCCCCCGCGTCCCGTCGCCCCTCCACCTCCAGTGGACGCGGAGCCGCAGACGCTCCCGCGGGGCAAGGCGCCCGTGCTGGTCCCGCCCTCGCCCGAGCAGCGCACGGAGCCCTTCGCCTTCCCGCCGCCGCTGGCTGCCGCGGCGGGGCCGGCGCCGACCGCGAAGGCCAGCACCGACACCAATCGCTTCAAGACCGCCGAGATCCGAGAGGCCATCGAGCGCGCGAAGAAGCAGCACGAGGCCGAGGAGGCCGCCGCGTTTCCGGAGCGCGACGTGGCCCCCATCAGCCCGAACCTGCTGGCCGACGGCGCGCGCTCCACCGACACCGCCCGCTTCCGCGTCAGCGACGTCCCGGCGGAGCGCCACCCCGAGATCATCAGCTTCCCCCAGCGCGCGGGCGAACGCACCCAGCCCGTCTCCACCACCGACCGCACCCTGCCGCCCACGCGCCGGCCAGAGCTGTTCCGCTTCCTCGAGAACAACCTGATGGAGGTGGACTTCACGGGCAAGGTGTTCATCAAGCAGGGCACCATCTACTCGTACGGCGGCAACCTCACCTTCTGGGTGAAGGAGAAGCGCCCCGGCGGCCACGCGCCCCTCGTGATGATCACGGGCACCGGGCGCGTGATCCTCACCGACCGCGAGCGCGAGATCACCTTCATGCACGTGCAGGACGAGGCCGTCTATGTGGAGCCCGCACACCTGCTGGCCTGCGAGTCGACACTCACCCCGCGCTACGTCAGCGTGGGCCCTGCCGACGCTCCCGCGGAGTTCCTGATCCTCGAGGGCACGGGAATGCTGGCGCTGTCCGTGGCCAGCAAGCCCCTCGCCCTGGTGGTGACGCCGGAGATGCCGGTCTCCGTCCCGGCCTCGTCGATCATCACCTGGAGCGGGGACGTGACGCCCCAGTTCGTCGAGGACCGCCAGGTCCACGAGGTGATGCTGCCGGGACGGGCCTCCGAGACGCTGATCCGCCTCGAAGGCAGCGGGCGCCTGCTCGTCGAGCAGGGCCTGCGCTAGGTCAGGCCCACTTCTTCGCCATCTCGCCAAGGACGGGCAGCGAGTACTCCTCGTTGCCGTAGGCCTTGACCATGCAGAGGATGGACACGACCAGCAGGCCGAAGCCCACGACCATGCCCAGGATCCAGAACAGCACTGCCAGGAGCCCGACGCCGATCATCGCGGCGGCGACGTTCGCGATCTGGATGCCGATTCCGATCAGCAGGCCCGCCGCGTTCAAGAGCAGGCTCTGGAAGGCGTGGAAGCGAACGAAGCGGCTCTGCTTCTCGACGATCGCCGCCACGATTGCGAACACCAGCCCGAGGCAGCAGGGGACGTAGCACAGCAGGCCGGCGACGTTCGGCGCCATGCCGAGGTTCGTGCCTGCGGAGGGGGTTGTCGGAGAGGCCATCAGTCCTCCTGGGAGAATCGACCTGGAGTGATTGCGGCGCGGATTATTAGGGCCGCTTCCCGCAATGTCAAGGATGCGCCAGCGCCGCGATGGCGGCCTCGAACACGTCGGGCGCGTCCGAGCAGACCAGGGCGGTCGCGCCGGCTGGCCCGCCGACCGCCACCCGCCAGCCAGCGCGCGTCAAGACCCGGAACGGGCCCTTTTCCAGGCTGGGACCGTGCGAGGCCTCGAAGCGCGCCCGCAGGGCCGAGCGAAATTCCGCCTCGTCCGCCGCGCTGTCCCAGGTGGAGCGGAACACGAGCAGGGTGCGGCCGCTCCCCACGTCCCAGCTCCGGAACAGGTCGCCGCCCCAGCCCTGGTTCGCGGCAGAGTCGCCACCCAGGAGCGTCCCCGCGAACGCCTCGCCGAGGACGCCTTCGAGCAGCAGGCGCCCCCCGTCGGGCGCCCACGCGATCGAGACCCGCTGCGGCTCCTCGCCGGCGAAGAACTTGTCCGGATGCAGCACCTGCTCGGTCGAGCGCGGTGGCCGCGACCACGCATCGCGCAGAGCGCTCCAGCCCCCACGCCGCTCGAGCGCCCGCGCGAAGTCGAGGCCGACGACGTAGGGCCGCACCAGCTGGTCGCGCAGCACGGGCGGCGCACCCTCGACGGGCGGATCGGGGAGCGACATCTCCGACAAGGCGCCGCCCATGGGAAACAGGGTCTCGAGGTACCGCGTCATCACGAGGGTCGCATCGCCTTCGAGCAGCGCCATGAACGCGAAGCGCCGGTCGTCGAAGTCCCCCACAGACTTGGGCAGCATCCCGTGCAGGTCGGCGTACTGGTCCTGAAGCGCGTGGCGCAGCTCGTGGACCATGACGATCCGGTTCATCGCGTTCAGGCTGCGATCGCTGCTGACCGCGTAGAGCCGCTTCTTGCCTGGCCGCTCGTCGTAGAACCCCACGACGTTCTCGAGCAGCAGTCGCGAGCGCAGGGCCCGCAGGTCGATGCCCGGCGCGAGCAGGTCGAAGGCGACCAGGGTGCGCCGGTCGGCCTCGGCGACCGCCTGCGGGTACTCGGAGTCGATCAGCTCGCTCAGGTAGCGCGCCAAACCCGACTGGTCCAAATAGTCGAGGCTGACGGGCGTCCTGAACGTCACGCCCCCGATCTCCGCGACCCGCTGCTGCAACGATTCGCCGGTCGGGTCGGCATCTTCGCCCAGCAGGCCCGACAGCAGCGCGTCCAGAAGCTCGTTCGGATCGGCCGGCGGCTCCTGCGCCACGGCGCACAGCGACAGCGCCAGCAGGGCCAGTCCCGCGGTGCTTTTCACTTCACCTCGGCGACGTCGCTCGGCAGCTTCAGGTCGAAGGCGGCCCCGCCCAGCGGCGCGTTGAGCTGGACCTTGACGAAGCGGATCGTCGTGTAGTCGCCCGTCGGCTCGGTCAGCCGCGTCTGGACCGGAATCGACCGTTGCTTCTCCACCCACAGGCGGATCCCCGAGAACAGCCCCGACTGTCCCTGCTTCGGGGCGAGGTCCAGCACCCAAGCCGCGGCCGGCCCGACCCTCTCCTCGCCCAGCAGCGTCACGTCGTACCTGTTCCCCAGGCCCGCGGCGCCGGGTCCGAAGCCGACCAGCAGGTCCGCCTCGCCTTTGGCCTTCCCCCGGAACACCTGCTTGCTCTGCGGCACGTAGCGGGCGAACTGGCCGTCCTTGATCAACATCACGCCGGGCGACGGGGCCGCGTAGTTCCAGCGGAAGCGCCCGGGCACCTGCAGCAGCACGTCGCCCCGTTGTTCGGTCGTCTCCTCGAGCAGCACCGAGACCTTGGTCTCGAAGAAGTCCGCCCGCATCGTCTTGAGCGCGCGACCGGCGTCCTCCAGGGCCCTCAGGACAAGGGCGGTGTCGGCCGCGCCTGCGGGCAGGGCCGCCGCCACGGCGATGGCCGCGAGCGCGCGCCTCACGGCCGCACCCGCATCGGATCCCCCAGCCACGCGGCCGGCACGAGGGTCAGGAACACCGCGATCAGGACGCACACCACGTCGTAGGCCCAGCTGCCGCGCTCGTACTCCCAAAGCAGCAGCCGCCCAGCCGCCCCAAACCGGCTCACGTCCCGGCTCCCGTCACTACCGACTGCATGACGCCGTGGCTCGCCACGCGCCCGTCCCGCATCTCGATGGTCCGATGGGCGACGGCGGCGGCCTCGGGGTTGTGGGTGATCATCAGGATGGTCTGGCCGAGCTTGCCGTTCAGCTCGCGGAACAGCGCCAGGACCATGTCGCTGTTCACGGAATCGAGGTTGCCCGTCGGTTCGTCGGCCAGCACGATGGCCGGCTTCCCGATGATCGCGCGCGCGATGGCGATGCGCTGCTGCTCCCCCGCCGACAAGTCGAGGGGCTTCATGTTCAACTTGTGGGACAGGCCCACCATCTCGAGGGTTTCCACCAGGCGCTCCCGCGTCGGCACGCCGTCGCCCTGGATCTGCAGCGCGATCTCCAGGTTGCCGCGCACAGTGAGCGTGGGGAGCAGGTTGAAGCGCTGGAACACGAAGCCGATCTTCTCGCGCCTGACCCGGGTGCGCTCCGCGTCGGCGGCGGCCGACACCAGGACCCCGTCCACCAGGATCTCGCCCGAGCTGGGCCGCGCCAGGCCGCCCAGCAGGTGCAGCAGTGTGGACTTTCCGCAGCCCGAGGGCCCGACGATCGCCACGAACTCTCCGCGCGCCACGTCGATGGAGACGCCGCGCAAGGCGTCCACCTCCACCTTGCCCACGTGATAGACCATCCGCAGGTCCAGCGTGCGCAGGATCAAGGCGGTGGTCACCTCCCCACCTCGACGGTCTCGTAGCCGGGAGCCGGACGCGGCTCGAAGGCCCGCTCCGGGACCTGTTTGTTCCACTCCAGCTTGTCCAGGCGGAACTCGGCCACGTAGCCCTCCGCGGGCCGCGTGATCACGATCCGGCGCGGCGCCTCGTCGCGCCACGCCTCGAGCGCGGCGTCGGCTGACAACTCGCCCCGCTCGTCGTAGGCGCGCAGCCGCGCGGGCCGCAGCGTCTCGCGATCGAGGCAGACGCGTCGGCGCAGCACGCCCGCCTTCGCGAGGCTGAGGCAGACGAGCGCGCGCTCGCTGTCGAGGAACAGCGCCTCCGACTCCTTCGGCGCCACGGGCTCCGGCAGGAGCGCTGCCGTCACATCCCGAGGACGCAACGCGTAGTAGGGCGCCTGGTCGGCGCCCTCCGCCGCGGGCGCCAGGCTGCCGGCCGGGCCCGTCCAGATCGTCCTCTTGGACGGCACCTGGAACCAGAAGCGCTCGCCGTTCGACACCACCTCGAGCGCCGTCACGACCAGCACCTGGCCCTTCAGATACAGCCGATCGCCGCGCGTCGCGAGGAGGCGCACGCCCAGCTTGCGCTGCTTGCCGGCGCGCAAGTCCTTGACGTCCAGGTCGCCGGAGGCGCTGACCGTGCGCAGGCCCTCGCAGTAGCGATCATACGAACCGAGGGCCTCCTCGAGGCTGACGCTGCGCTGGGGCCGCGCCGGCGCCGCCCGTCGTTCGATGCTCTTGGTCGCGCAGCCGATGAGCCCAAGGCCCATCGCCGCAATGCTAAGGGCGGCTGCGCGACGGGTCAATGGGCGGGGACCTCCACGCTCCCGGGCAGGCCGCGCCGGCCCGTCACGCGCACGGCAAGGCCAAAGAGCCCCGCGATCTCGGCCACCGTTTCGAGGTGCCGCGTCACATCGGCCGTCGTCACGACACCCCCGCCTCGGGCGAGGCACAGAGGCAGCACGAGTTGGTCGGCCAGCAGGGGGTCCACGGCCCCCGGCTCTTCGAGAAAACGCAGCAGCAGCCGCGCCGCTCGGTCCCCGAGCTGCTCGGCGCGGACGCCCCGCTCGCCGAGGAGCCCGAAGGCGCCGCGGCCCTTCTCGTAGATCGCCTCCAGAAACAGGAACGATCCCGGCGAAGCGGACTTTACGCTGCGCACCTCCCACTCGGCCTCGATCCGCCGTGCCTCCCACAGCCGCGCCTGGGCGGCCTGCATCTGGCGCTGCGCGACGTCCCCCTTCAGGCGGGCGTCCGCGGAGACGCCACACACCTTCAGCAGGGCGCCCCGCTCCTCGAGGCGCAGCGCGGCGGGCCGGCGCCAGGCCTCGACCCGCGCCTCGATCTCGCCGCCTCCGGGCGGATAGAAGCCCGCCTGCTTGAGGACGAAGGCCGTGTGGAGGCCGAGCGGCCGGATGGCGGCGGCCCAGTGGCGGGCGAGGAACTCGAAGGAAGGGCTCATCGGGACGTGGGTCCCGCCGGTGATCGCTACGCTGCTTGCCGCATCGGCGACCGCGAGCACTGGCAGGAGCGTCTGCAGCACGAGGCTCGCCGCCCCCGCCGTGGCGATCTCGAAGCGAAAGTCGCCGGAGGCTGGCGCGCCGGGCTCGAAGCGCAGGTCCGGCGAGCCCACGAAAGCGCCGCCGACCTTGGCTCCACACGCCATGGCCGTGGCGCGCACGGCCGCAAGGTGCTGCGGCTGCAGGCCCGTCTGGCTGCGGCGCGCGCGGATCTGGCTGAGCGTGAACCCCTGGCCCGACGCGGCCGAGAGTGCCAGTGCCGTGCGCAGGATCTGCCCGCCGCCCTCGCCTTGAGAGCCGTCGATCGGGATCAGCGCGGCCATGCGGCCGCGCGGATCGCGCTCAGTGGTGCAGGTAGTTCTTTTCGCGGCGCAGGTGCGTCGGTTCCGGCACGAAGTACCCGGGTGTCGCGATGATGGTCCGCGCGCCTTCCTTCACCTCGACGTGGGCCAGCAGCCGCTCCTGGGCGATCGGATACGTCTCGGCCGGGAAGAACCGCTCCACGGGCACCGGGACCCCGTGTGGGCCGGGCCGCTCGAGGCGCACGCGCAGCACCGGCTCCAGCTCGTCGGGCTCGAAGCCCGAGTTCCAGACCGCGGGGTCCTCGGGAACCCAGACCGAGGTCGCCTCGATGGTGACCCGCCGTCCGTGGCGCGTCTCCATGTAGTGCTTCCAGAGGTCCAGCTCCGCCAGGGGGATGTAACGCAGGGTCGAGGCCCCGTCTTCCTCGGGGCCGTCGAGTCGGCAGCGAGCCAGCGGCACCGGAGTCAGCGTAGTCATCAAGGAGAGCTTCACAGCAAGCCACGTGCCGTGACCAGGAGGGGCTACCCAAGTGACTCTGGGACAGGCAGTTAGCGCACGCTGGCGCCCCGGAGGCCTCGCGGCTCATCGTTACGCTTCGGAACGAACCGGTCCGGGCTGGAAGCAGCGCCGGCAGCGTGCCTCGTACTCGTGGGAACCGCCCACCACCACCCGATCGGTCGCCTCCACGAGACGCTGGCTGCGGTTCGCGGGCGCGCCGCAACGCATGCAGATGGCCAGGGCCTTCTCCACGTACTCGGCTACCGCCATGAGCTGCGGCATCGGCTCGAAGGGCCGGCCCAGGTAGTCCTGGTCGAGGCCCGCCACGATCACTCGCAGCCCGCGGTCGGCCAGCGTGTTCGCGACGGCCACGATCGAGGCGTCGAAGAACTGCCCTTCGTCGATCCCGACCACCTCGGTGCGGTTGTCGAGGCGCTCCAGGATCTCAGCCGCCGATGCCACGACCTCCGAAGGCAGCTTCATGTCCGAGTGGCTGACGATCTGGTCCTGGGCGTAGCGGCTGTCGATGCGCGGCTTGAAGATCTGGACCCGCTGGCGCGCGATCTGGGCGCGCCTCACGCGGCGGATCAGCTCCTCGCTCTTGCCGCTGAACATGCTGCCCGTGACCACCTCGATCCAGCCGAGGCGTGAGACGGAGGCGGTGGGCGGGCTCACGCCAGGATCCGGAGGAGCGGCCTACTTGACGCGCTCGACGTAGGAGCCGGTGGCGGTGTCGACGCGGATCCTCTCGCCCTCGCCGATGAAGGGCGGCACCTGGACCACGAGGCCCGTCTCCATCTTCGCGGGCTTGCCCACGTTGGACACCGAGGCGCCCTTGATGGCCGGCTCGGTCTCGACCACCTTCATGTCCACGGTCATCGGCAGCTCGATGCCCACGGGCCGCCCCTCGTACATCTCGATCTTCAGCTTGGTATTCGCCATCAGGTACGGGACGGCGTCCCCGAGCACGTCGGACGAAAGGCCGATCTGCTCGTAGGTCTCGTTGTTCATGAAGTGGTACATGTCGCCGTCCTGGTACAGGAACTCCATCTCGGTCTCGTCGAGCAGCGCGCGCTCCACGACGTCCACCGAGCGGAAGCGGTGCTCGATGATGGAACCGCTCTTCAGGTGGCGGATCTTGGACTGCACCATGCCCCGCAGGTTGCCCGGCGTCTTGTGCTGGGCCTCGACCACGCGGTACAGGTCGCCCTCGTGCTTGATGCACATGCCGCGCTTCAGTTGCGTCGCCTGAATCATGAGACTCCCCTCTGCGCCCGAGAATGGCCTGATGCGGAAACGCACATTATACGGGCTTCAGGCGCCATCCTCCAACACGAGGCCCTGCCGGTCGATACGAAAGTCCACGAGGCTGAAGCCCGCCCCGCGGATCGCCTCTTCGGCCCGCTCGCGGCGGGGCGGCTTGGCCCACACCGCCACCATGCCCCCACCCCCCGCGCCGCACACCTTGCCGGCGCCGCCCACCGAGAGCGCCAGCTCGACGATGCGGTCGATTTCGGGCGTCGTCACGCCTGCCGCGAGCCGCTTGCGGGCCTGCCATTCCTCGGCCAGGAACGGCGCCACGTCGTCCAGGCGTCCCTCGACGAGCGCCGCCCGCACCCGCAGCGCCGCCGCGCCGATCGCATTCAGAGCTTCCTTGACGTCGCGGTCGCCGTCCACGCGGGCCTTGAACACCTCCCAGTTGTTGATGCCCGAGAATCGCGTGGCCCCGGCGTCTACCAGGAGCAGGCACTCCTCCACGCGCGCGGGGTCGAGGGCGAGCTTCTCGACCCGCACTCTCCCCGCCTCCAGATGGATCGCCAGCACCCCACCGTAGAGCGCCGCCAGGTAGTCCTGGATCCCGGTGGGCACGCCGATGCACTGCGCCTCGGCATCGCGCACCACGGGCCACAGCTCGTCCTCGCTGACGGGGCGGCCCGCCGCGCGGCACGCCGCGGCCGCGATCGTCACCGCCAGCGCCGACGAGCCGCCCAGGCCGCTGCCGGCCGGCACTCTGGAGTGCGTGAAGACGTCCAGACCGCGGTCGATGCCCAGGGCGTGGAGGACGTAGGCCCCCAGCGGCGAGCCGGGAGCGCCGGCCAGATCCTCGGCCGACGCGGCCTCGCTCGCCTGGCCCGTGTCGATCGACTCCAGGCGCAGCCCCGCGTCCCGAGGGACGACCCGCGTGCGCGCGCGCAGGTCGATGGCGACGTTGACGGTCAGCGCCCCCGGCTGGAACAGGTACAGCGGCCAGATGTCCAGGGTCCCGCCCGCCAGGTCGATGCGCGTGGGCGCGCTCGCCGCCGCGGCTTGCATGGTGCGGGGATTCTATCCCGCGCTACACTCCGCTCGTGGCTCGCGCGACCGAGAACGTGCTGCTGCTGGGCGCGCTGTGCGCCGCGGGCTACTTCGGCTGGCAGCAGTGGAAGCCCCGGCCCGCCTCCGCTCCCAGCCCCACGCCGCCTCCGCCCTCCCAGGGCGTCCCGGCGCCGCCTCCCCCTGCTCCGGTTGCGGTCCCGCCTGTCCGGGTCGAGGTCGTCGAGGAGGTCGCGGGCATTGCGCCCTCGGACATCCAGGCCGCGCAGGCCCTGACGACGCGCCTGAACGCGCGCGAGCCGCTGTTCAGCGCGGACCTGCGCGTCGCCGAAGAGCTGCTCGAGCGCCATCCCGCCGAACCGCGGCTGCGCGAGCTCCTGGAGGCGACGCTCGTGACCCTGGCGACCCAGGACCGCTCGCAGCGCCGCTTTCCCGAGGCCGTGACCCAGCTGCGCCGCGCCATCGACGTGAGCCCGCAGAGCCCCGCGCCGCGCAAGGCCCTGGTGATGGTCCTGCTGGACGCGTCGGACTGGACGGGCGCCGAGGCGGCCGCGCGCGAGGCCCTGGCCCTCTTGCCGCGCGACCCCGAGCTGCTGGAGGCCTTCGCCTATTCGCTGTTCCGGCAGGACCGGAATCGCGACGCGCTGGAGGCCTTCCGGGCGGTCCTGCAAGTCGCCGATAGCGCGAACGCCCGCGCCTACATCGCGCGTCTCGAAAAGAACTCGCGGGACGAGGGCGGCATGACCGAGCAGCGCCTGTCCCACTTCCACGTGCGCTACGACGGCGAGGAGCACCTCGAGGTCGGCCGCGAGATCCTGCGGGCCCTGGAACGCCACTATGCCACCCTCACCACGACGCTGGACCACCAGCCGAGCGAGGCGATCGCGGTGATCCTGTTCTCGAGGGAGGCCTACTACAGCGCCAGCGGCGCTCCGCGCTGGTCGGGCGGCGTGTTCGACCACACGGACGGGCGGATCCGCATCCCCATCGGCGGCCTCGACACCCGGCTGACCCCCGACATCGACAACGTTGTCGTGCACGAGCTGACCCACGCCTTCGTCCACGACCGCAGCCGCGGCGGCTCCCCGCGCGAGATCCACGAGGGCCTCGCCCAGTGGATGGAGGGCAAGCGGCTGGATTCCGAATACGACGCGCGTTCGCTCAAGGCACTGGCGAGCGGCCGCGCGGCCGGCGTCGCCGCCTACTATGCCCTCGCCCTGGGCCTCGTGGACTACCTCCAGTCGGTGCGCGGCCAGGGCGGCCTGAACGACGTGCTACGGCTGATCGGCGAGAAGGGCGACGTGGACGCGGCGTTCCGCGACGTCTACGGCGAGGACTTCAAGAGCACCCAGCAGCGCTTCTTCGAGCGCCTGCGCCAGCGCCACGGCAGCTAGCCGCGCGTCAGCGTCAGCGGATGCTGAGGTCGAAGGGCAGGCGCGCCAGCGGGCCCTCGCCCGCCATGCCGCGCATCCAGGCCAGGGCAGCGCGCAGCTCGCGGGGCAGGGCCGTCTCCATGCCCTCTTCCTGCTGCCGCTCCCAGATCGTCTCGAAGAAGCTCTTGCGCTCGGGCAGGATCACCAGGGCGACGTCCTGGTCGCCCAGCTTGGCCTTCCCGCGGGCCACGGAGATCGCGGCTTCCAGGCCTCCCAGGCGATCCACTAGGCCCAGGGCGATGGCCTCCTGGCCGGTCCACACGCGGCCCTGGGCCACTGAGTCGATCTCTTCCTTGGACTTGCCGCGCCCCGCCGCGACCTTGCCCACGAAGTCGTCGTAGAACGCGACGTTCTGCGCCCGGACCTTGCTGCGTTCCTCGTCGGTCCAGGGACGGTACTCTGAGAATAGGCCCGCGTAGCGGCCGCGCGTGATCGACTCCTTGCTGATCCCGAGCCTGTCGTACAGGCCGCGCAGGCTGAACTTCCCGCTGAACACGCCGATCGAGCCCGTGATGGTCGCCGGCTGGGCGACCACCGCGTCGCTTCCGATCGTGACGTAGTAGCCGCCAGAGGCGGCGTAGTCCCCCATCGAGATCACGACGGGCTTCTTCTTGCGCGCGAGCTCCACCTCGCGCCGGATCACGTCGGCGGCGGGACCGAAGCCCCCGGGGCTGTCCACGCGCAGCAGGATGGCCTTGTAGTCGTCGTTCTCGCGGGCGTCGCGCAGCGCCTGGGAGATCGTGTCCGAGCCGGCGAACTCCCCGCCCAGGCCGCCGCCCTGGCTCTCGCCGGGAACGATGTCTCCGACGGCATAGACGAGGGCCAGCTTGGGCCGGCTGTCGAAACCCAGGCCGCCCCGGCCGGCCCGCACGTAGCGCCCCGGCCCTACGCGCTCGGCTCCCTTGAGGCGAAGCTGGAGCTGGTCCTGGTAGAGCAGCTCGTCCACGAGGCCGGCGTCCTTGGCGCCCTGGGCGTCGTAGGGCCCGCCGTCGATGACGGCTTGCACCTGCTCTTCGGTCAGGCCCCTCGCTTTCGCGATGCCAGCCAGGTACTGGCCGTACAGGCTGTCCACGAGTGCCTGCATCTGCTCGCGATGCGGCTCGGTGAACGACGACTCCGTGAAGGTGTTGGGGGCGTTCTTGTACTTGCCGACGCCCTCGAACTGCGCCTCGACGCCGAGCTTGTCGAGGCTGCCGCGGAAGAACATCACCTCGACCGAGAGCCCCGTCACGTTGAGGATGGCCGTGGGTATGGCGTAGATCTTGGTCGCGGCCGTGGCCAGGTAGTACTCGCGGTTTCCGCAGAACTCGATGTGGGCGTAGGCCGGCTTGCCCGACTTGCGGAAGTGCAGCACGGCGTCGCGCAGTTCCTGCACGCGTCCCCAGCCGGCGCCTTGCAGCATGCCCACGCGCAGCAGCACGCTCGTGACCTTGGGATCCTTCGCCGCGCGGTCGAGGCTGTCGATCAGGGTCCGCAGCGAGGGCGGCCGCTTCTCGAAGAAGGCGCCCAGCTCCTGGGGCGGAGCCTCGGGGATCTCGCCATCCACGTTGATGGCGAGGCTGGTGTTGCCGCCCAGCACCGGACCCGTGCCGCCCTGGCGCAGGACCAGCGCCACGGCGCCGATGGCGGCTGCGCCCAGTGACACTACCGCGACGCCGGCGACCAGGATCCACGCGGTGCGGCGCTTCATGGCCCTAGCCTCGCGACTCGGGGCGGAGGTAGGCGGCGCGACGCTGTGCTTCCGGGGCGTAGACGCTCTCCGGGAACTGCTCGTAGAGGCGGCGGTAGGACGCCACGGCCTCGGTGGTGCGGCTCGCCCCCTCGAGGGCGCTGGCCAGGCTCATCAACACGAAGTCGCGGGGCAGCGCGAAGCTCGCGTCGTCTACCAGCACGCGATAGGCCTCGACCGCCCCGTCTGTGGCGCCGGAGCGTCGCTTCAGGTCGGCGATGGCCACGCGGGCCAGGGCGCCTTCGAGGCTGGAGGCCGGCTGTGCGTCCGCGAGGGCCTTCAAGGCCTTTTCCGCGGCGGCCTCGTCGCCCAGCTCGATGCGGGACAGCGCCGCGTAGTAGCGCGCCCGCCGTCCCAGGGCATGGGCGGGGTGGCCGCGCTCGACGCCGTCGAAAGCGGCGGCCGCCTTCGTGAACTTGTCGGCCTTGCTGGCGAAGGGTGCGATGCCGTCCTGCGGGGGACTCGGCAACTCGGAAGCGTAGGGCGTCTCGTAGATCCGCATCGCGGCCTCGAAGCCGCTGCTCGCCTCGGCGTCGCGACGCGAGCGCAGGAAGGACAACCCCCCGGCGAGCACCAGGGCGGCTAAGGTCGCGACCAGGACGCTCTGGGCGAGCTTCCGATTGCCCTCGAACCACCTCCAGGCAATCTCGATGCCGCTCAGGAACTCGTCTTCCTTGATCTGCTTCTTCAGTTCCTTCTTCAAAATGACTCCGTTGTGGTGCGCCCGGCGTGACTCGAACACGCGACCTACGGTTTAGGAAACCGCCGCTCTATCCTGCTGAGCTACGGGCGCGTCAAAAGGCTAGGTTAGCACGCCGGCCCGTTCAGTATCGAATCAGGGACAGCACACAGGCGCCCTTCAACTTCTCACGCCCGTTCAGGAACGTGAGCTCGATCAGGAAGGCGTAGGCGCTGACGGAGGCGCCCATGCGCGCGGCCAGCTCGCCGACCGCGCACGCCGTGCCGCCGGTCGCGATCACGTCGTCCACCACCAGCACGCGCTCCCCCGGCCGCAGCGAGTCCTCGTGGATCTCGAGGCTGTCCTGGCCGTACTCGAGCTGGTACGAGGCCTTTAGCGTCCGGTACGGGAGCTTGCCGGGCTTGCGCACGGGCACGAAGCCGACGCCCAGCCGATCGGCCAGCATCCCGCCGAAGATGAAGCCGCGGCTCTCGATCGCCACCACCTTGTCCACGGGCGTCGCGGCCACCAGCTCGCCCAGGGCGCTGGCGGCGGCCCGGAAGCCGTCGGGCGACTGGAGCAGGGTGGTGATGTCCTTGAAGACGATGCCCTTCTTCGGAAAGTCCGGGACGTCCCTGATGCGCGCCTTCAACCCCTCGATGATCGACTGGTCCAAAGCCTGCTCCCTCCAGCGCTAGCGGACGTAGAAGCCCTGATCACCCCGAGCCGGGATGGCCACGCGCTCCAGGCCCTCGACCTCCGAGAATGACGGGCCCTGCCGCAGCGCGTCCTCGAACGCGGCCACCGCGGCCTCGTCCCCTTCGGCGACCACCTCGACACTGCCGTCTCTCAGGTTGCGTGCGAAGCCGGTGATGCCCAGGCGGTCGGCCCGCTGGCGTGCGTAGTAGCGATAGCCCACACCCTGAACGCGGCCCGTGACGACGAAGCGGAAGGCGGCCATGCGCCGGTTCAGTTCGCCGGCTGCGCGTCGCCGCTCTCGGCTCCCACCTCTTCGGGTCGATCGGTGCGGTCGGCCTCGTCGAGCAGGCGGCAGCCCTCGAGCAGCAGGTAGTCGAAGCGGGCCATCGGCTCGCCCGGCCCGGGATCGTCGGCCACGAACTCGAAGTGACCGCGCGTCCAGGACAAAACCTCGAACACGGCCTTCTCGCCCTCGTGGAGGGGCGAGCGCGCCCCCAGGATCTCGCCGTCACGCATGCGCACCTGCACCCAGCTGTCGCCCGAGCGCACCGTGCAGGTGCCGGTGAAGCGCCCGAGGTGGCACATCTGGAGCATGCCCGTGGCGCCGATCAGCTCGATGCCGCCTTCCAGGCCGGCGTCGGTCTTGCGGCGGCCGCGCACGTCGGCGTAGCGGCTCAGCAGGATCTGCAGCCGCACCAGGATCTCGGCCGACGGCGTACCCTTGGAGAAGTAGTCGTCGGCGCCCAGGGTGACACCGTGGTAGCGGGCGCTGTAGTCGTCCCAGGACGAGATGAACACGAGGGGCGTGTGGCGCAGCAGGGTGTGGCGGCGCACCTGACGGCAAAACTCGAAGCCGTCGAGCTTCGCCAGGTTTGCCTCGCTGAGGATCAGCCAGGGCCGCCGCGCCTTGGCCTTGCTCAGGCCCTCCTCGCCGTCCGCCGCCTCGATCACGGTGAAGCCGGGCGGCTCCAGCAGGCTGCGGATGAAGGACCGGAACGACGGATCCGGGTCCACTACCAGCGCCACCCGGAGCGCCCGCGGCAGCAGGTCGAAGCCGGGGGTCGGCTCCAGCCGCCGTCCCCCCGCGGGAGCCTGGGCGAAGCACTCGCGCAGCCGCCCCAGCATGTCCTCGCCGTCCACGGGCTTGCGCACGTACCCGATCACGGCGAAGCGCAGCGGATCGGACCAGGCCATGGCCTCGTTCGGGTCGCGCAGCACCACCACCGGGCAGCGCCCGAGGTTGGGGTCCGCGTCCACGGGGCGCAGCAGCGCGTAGCCGTCGTCGGGCACCACCTCCGAGCCGCCCGAGGGGTCGCTGCGCCGCCGCTGCCAGCGCGGGATCGCCTCCATGGCGCCCAGCATGATGTCCACCAGGATCACGCCGGTGCCGTGCTCGCGCGACCAAGCCACGGCGTCGCGGGGATCGCTCGAGGCCCGCAGCGCATAGCCCTCGGGCGACACGATGCTCTCGACCAGGCCCCGGCTCAGCGGTTCGTCGTCGAGGACCAGGAGCCGTCGCGCCGGCTGACTCATGGACAGAAGCTCTCCGAGGAAGCGGGTTGCTAGTGTCTCATACGAAGGCCTCGGCACGGAACCCGGCGCTCCGGGCGAGGCCGGCGATCGCCTCGAGCCGCTCCGCCGGCAGCGCCGACACCCGCGGGTCGGACGGCCTGCGTGCGACGCCGTAGACCTGGACGTGGTCGATGGCGCCGCCAGCCTCGCGGATCCCGCGCAGCCGCGCGATCCAGGCCTCGATCTCCTCGTCCGTCGGACCCTCGCCCCGCCAAGCCAGGCACATCGCCTGGATCACGATCGGCCGCTCCCGGGCCACCGCCGTCAGGTTCGCCAGCACACGGGCGAACGGGAAGCGCGTGCCGTCTACGAGCTGGAAGTAGCTTTCGGTCCCGGCGTCGAGCTTGCACCACAGCTCGTCGAAGAGCCCCAGCGCCTGCCGCACCCGAGGCCGATCGAACATGGTCGCGTTCGTGATGAGCCGCATCGGAAAGCCCAGGCCCCGCGCGTCGCGTGCCGCCCGGGCCTCGCGCGCCGCCTCGGGGAACTCGGGCGGCGTCGTCGGTTCGCCGTCCCCCGAGAACGCGATGTCCGCGACGCGCCGCAGCTCCGGTGCCGTGGTGTCGAACGGCGGCCGCGACCACAGCGTACCGGCCGCGACCTGGTCGAGCAGCGCGTCGAGCTCCTCGCGCAGCACGCCCACCTCGATCGGCGCGCCGCTGCCCGGCACGCTGCGGTCCACCTGGCAGTACGGGCAGTCGAAGTTGCAGACCTTGTCGGTGTTGAGGTTCACGCCGATCGACAGGCCCCGCGCGCGCCGCGACACCACGGCGTAGACGTAGCGGTTGGTGTCGAGCGAGCGCCGATGATCCTTGAAGTCGAGGACCCGAGACACCGGCCCGCTACTCCGCGTTGACGCTGCTCCCGCTGCCGAGGTTCGACACCCGTGGCGGCTTCGGGTTGCCGGCCTTCGACCACGCCACGCTGTTCTGGTTGCCGAGCACGCTGATGCTGCCGATCTGGGCCAGCACGCGGACCCGATTCCCGTTCCCCGTCACCGAGAGGCTGTCGCAGGCGCCTTCCAGGGTCAGCTCGCAGGCGTTGCCGTTCACGCTCACGCGCCGGCCTTCGCAGCGGTAGCTGCCGCGGATACCGTTGTCGTAGAACTCCAGGGGTGGCAGCGCCGCCGGCTGCGCCTTCGTGGAAGAAGCGGCAGCGGGGGCGGGCTTGGCGGCAGCGGCGGGGGCCGGAGCGGGCGCGACCGTCCGTGTCGTCACGATCAGCTTCGTGATGATCGCCGCCTGCTTCATGTGGAAGAAGGCTTCGACGTCGCCCTTGGTCGCGGTCATGCGCTGAGCCGAAACCAGGCTCACGGTGTTCGACTTGCCCGGCTCGATCCGCCAGCCGCGCTCGGTCAGGGACTTCGCCAGCGCGTCGAACGCCTGCTTGGCGTCGCCGTTGACCATGTAGCTCGTCTCGCCACTCGCCTTGTCCTTGAGGGCGAAGCCGGGCAGCGTTCCGACCCACGCGAGGTCGGTGTCGGAGGACGCGTCTCCGGGCACCGCCAAAAGCGCTGTGCCCAGCACGCAAGCGACGACTCGAAACAGGCTCATCGGACCTCCTCTGCGCGTCTCGAACATGGTAGCCCGTCAGTGAAGGGAGCGCAGGCTTCTAGGGCGCCTCGATGCTCCGAGGCTTGAGGCCACCGCGAGTTCGGTCCATGAAGCGCCAGAACTTCTGCGTCGCATTCGCGCGACTGACCTCATGGCGAACGGCCCCGGCGTCGCTGCGAGCGCCGAGCCTCTTGCGCACATTGCGCGCGCGCTTTGTCGCCGCGGTCCTCACAGGCACATCGTGGACGCACTACGGGCGTGCGTCAAGGTCGAGGTGTATCGGAGATGGTCGGGGCGCCCGGATTCGAACCGGGGACCTCTTGGTCCCGAACCAAGCGCTCTAGCCAGGCTGAGCCACGCCCCGAACGACTGACGAAACGGCGGACGTGAAATCTACCACGGGACGCCATGCCCGCCAAGCGCCACCCGCGCGTCAGCTCTTGATCGTGAGGCCCGAGATCCAGGAGCGGAAGCTGGGCATGGCCGCGTGATGCGAGGTGTCGGTCTGCAGGGGCGTGACGGAGATGAAGCCGCTGCGCACGGCGCTCACGTCGGCCAGCTCGTCGGACTGCCAGCGGTCGCGGCCTTCCTCGATCCAGTAGTAGGTCTTGCTGCGCGGGTCCAGCCCCTCGAGGACCTCCCCCAGGTGGTCGCGCCGGCCTTGCACCGTCAGCATGACGCCCTTGGGTGGCCCGACGGGGACGTTGACGTTCAGCAGCGTCGCCGGGGGCAGGCCGCGTTCGAGAACGCCGCGCGAGATCTCGGTGGCGATGGCCGCGGCGTGGGAGTAGTCGCTCTCGGTCTTCGACGCCAGCGAGATCGCGATCGCCGGGATCCCGAAGAAGACGCCCTCGCGCGCGCCGCCCACGGTGCCCGAGTAGAAGACGTCGTCCCCCAGGTTGCCGCCGCGGTTGATCCCGGAACACACGAGATCGGGCCGGCGCGGCAGCAGCTTCGCGCAGGCGAGGTTCACGCAATCGGCCGGCGTGCCGTCCACGGCGTGGAAGCGCTCCTCGAGGGTTTCGACGCGCAGCGGGTTCTTGAGTGTCAGCGAGTGCGAACAGGCGCTCTGCTCGCGGTCCGGGGCGACAACGTGCACCTCGCCGAGCCCCGCCAGCGCGGAGGCGAGCGCACGGATCCCCGCGGCGTGGATTCCGTCGTCGTTCGTGACCAGGATCAGTGGGGTCAAGGCCGTATTGGTCGGGATGGCCGGATTTGAACCGGCGACCACCTGCACCCCAAGCAGGTGCGCTACCAGGCTGCGCTACATCCCGAGGGCCGGAGCGGAAACGTCAGCCCCGGTTTTTATCATTCCTCTCCAGGAGAGTCAAAATCTCCCTGAGCTGATCGCGCACTTGCGAGAGCGCAGCGCGGCCTGGTTCGTTCACGCCTTCCGCGGCCTGCGACTGCGGGGTCTCGGGCCGCCCCGCCAACTCGGTCTCGAGCCGCTTCTTCGCCCCGGCGATCGTGAAGCCCTCGTCGTAGAGCAGCTCCTTGATGCGCAGGACGGTCTCGATGTCGCGGCGCCGGTAGATGCGCTGCCCCGAGCTGTTCTTGGCCGGCGCCAGCGCGGGGAACTCCGACTCCCAGTAGCGCAGCACGTAGGGCTGGGTCTCGGTGAGCTCGCACACTTCACCGATCTTGAAGAACAGTTTGTTCGGGATCCGCTTGTCCAACACTGGAGCGGGCTACTGGTCGGCGAGGGGGCTACCGAAAAGCTTCGACGGGCGAAACACCACCGATGAGCGCGGCTTGATCAGCATCTCCTCTCCCGTCTGAGGGTTTCGGCCGCGCCGTTCCCTCTTCTGGCGGATCAGAAACGTCCCGAAACCCGTGATCTGGACTTTCTCGCCGTGACCGAGTCGATTCTTGATGGAGTCGAAAATGACCTCAACGAGGCGCGCGGCCTCGCGGTTCGATATCCCCCCGTGTCGCTCGTAGACGATACGCGCGATGTCAGCCTTGGTCATGAAGGCGTCCACGAGCCCTACAAGATGCTGAAACTACAGATATTTAGACGAAAAACTTCAAGCATTATATGAATGGGTTCCAGGGATGTCAAGGAAAACCTTAGCTCTTTCCCTCCTAGTGCGCCCGCGTGCGGACTTTCAGGCGAATCGGGGAGCCTTCGAAGCCAAACTCGGCCCGTAAACGGTTCTCCAGGTAGCGCTTGTACGAGAAGTGCAGGTCCACGTCGTGGTTCAGCGAGAGCAGGAAAGTCGGGGGTGCGGTCCCGACCTGGATCGCGTAGAGGATCGTGACCGGTTTCCCCCCTTTGGCCGCCTTGGGCGCATATTCCTGGGCGGCCTTGGCCAGCACGCGGTTGAGCTGGCCGGTCGTCACGCGCTGGCGCCACGACTTCGAGACGCGCCGCGCCGCCGTCAGAAGCGCGCTCGTGCCCTTCCCCGTCTTCGCGGAGACCCACACGATCGGCGCCCAGGACAGGAACTTGATCTCGTCCTTGCGAATCGCCTCCTCGAAGGCCTTGGTCTTGAGCTTCCGCTGCACCGCCAGGTCCCACTTGTTCACCGCGAGCACCACGGCGCGCGCCGCGTCCTGCACGTAGCCGCCGATCGTGGCGTCCATCTCGCGCAGGCCCTCCTCCGGGTCGATCACCAGGATCGCGACGTCGCAGCGCTCGATCGCCTTGCGCGCCTGCACCACGGCGACGTGGTCCACGTTTTCCTTCAAGAGGCGCTGGCGGCGGATTCCCGCCGTGTCCACGAAGAGGTAGCGCTCCCCGTCGTGCTCGAAGACGCTGTCCACCGAGTCGCGCGTGGTGCCCGGAATCGCCGACACGACCGCGCGCTCCTCGCCGATCAGCCGGTTGAGCAGCGACGACTTCCCTACGTTCGGCCGGCCGACCAGGGCAATGCGCAGGGCCGGCGCCTGTTCTTCGACCTCCACGCGCGGCAGGCCGTCCAGGACCACGTCCAGCAGGTCGCCCACGCCGAGGCCGTGCTCGGCGGAGAGCGTGACGACGGAAGCAAACCCGAGCGCCGCGAACTCGTCGGCGGCGTCGTGCTCGCGGCCTTCGGCCTTGTTCACCGCCACCACGACCGGCTTGCCCTTCTTGCGCAGCCGAGCCGCGATCGCGGCGTCGTCGGGCAGGAGGCCCGCGCGCCCGTCCACCACGAGCAGGATCCGGTCGGCCTCGTCGATCGCGCGGTCGGCTTGCTCGCCCGCGGGACCCAGGAGCGGATCGTCCGACCCCAGCAGCAGGCCGCCGGTGTCGATCAGCTCGAATCCGGCCCCCTGCCACGAGACCTGGGCGTAGTTCCGGTCCCGGGTCGAGCCCGGCCTGCCGTCGGTGATGGCCTTGCGGCGTCCGCAGATCCTGTTGAACAGCGTGGATTTTCCGACGTTGGGCCGGCCCACCAGGGCCAGCCGGGGGATCGGGATCATGGGCTATACTTACATCGTTTGAGCCGGGAGGCGGGGCCCTCATGATCAAGGTAGACATCATCAACGAGGTCTCGAAGGCGGCCGACATCACCAAGGTCAAGGCCGAGGTGGCGGTCGAGGCCGTCCTCGACGCCATGAAGACGTCGATGATGCACGGCGAGCGGATCGAGCTGCGCGGCTTCGGCGTGTTCCAGGTGAAGCCCCGAAAGCGCGGGATCGGCCGCAACCCTCGGACGGGCAAGGAGGTCCGCATCCCGCCCGGCCGGACGATCCGCTTCAAGCCCGGCAAGGACCTCCAGAACCTGAGCCAGTAGCGGCCCTTAGGCGTGCTTCCCGGTCCCTGGCAGCGCTATGGCCGCCACGTGGCGTTGTTCCTCCTCACGGCTGGCTCCGTCTACTTGATGGGCGGTGCGCTACTGGTGGTCGGCCTGCTCTCGATCCTGTTCGCTCACGAGATGGGCCACTACGTGGCGTGCCGTTACTACAGGGTGGACGCCTCGCTTCCCTACTTCATTCCGGCGCCGATCATCAGCTTCGTGGGAACCCTCGGCGCGTTCATTCGGATCCGCAGCCCGATCCCCCACCGCAAGGCCCTGTTCGACATCGGCGTCGCGGGTCCTCTGGCGGGCTTCGTCGTCTGCATCCCCGTCCTCTTCCTCGGGACGCTGCAAGCCCAGGTGATTCCGCAGCCGCACGCCGACGACTTGCGCTTCATCTCCTTCGGGGATCCGCTCCTCGTGCAATGGGCGTACGAGTGGCTGCGCGGCGATCCGGGACCCGGCCGTACGTTCCTGATGGGACCGCTGGCCGAGGCGGCCTGGTTCGGCCTGTTCGTGACGGCCCTGAACCTGATGCCAGTGGGCCAGCTCGACGGCGGGCATGTCACCTACGCCCTGCTGGCAAGGCGTGCCGTGCTGGTCTCGCGCCTCGCGACTGCGGGGTGCCTGGTGCTTCTCTACTTGCGGCCGTCGTGGCTCTTGTGGTGCGTGCTGCTCCTCGTGCTCGGGAGGCAGCATCCGGTCACGCTCGACGACACACGTCCCGTCGGCAGGGCGCGCGTGATCGTTGGCCTGGTGGCGCTCGCGGTGTTCGTCGTCTGCTTCACGCCTAGCCCGATCCTGGTGAGCTGGGACGATTTTCGCGATGGGTTTCTGAGCCTCCTCACATCACGCTGACCGGGTCCACGTCCACCACAATGCCCGGCCAGCGCAGCGTCCCGTAGCGCTCGGTCAGCACGCGCCGCACCGCCTCTCGCATCGACGCGCGGCGCCCCTTCATCAGGATCTGGAAGCGATGCTCCTGGCGCAGGCGCGCCAGGGGCGCCTGGGCCGGGCCCAGGACGCGGAAGCCGCCCGGCGCCAGCGCCCGCAGGCCCTTGGCGATCGCGTCGGCCTCGACTGCGACCTTGCCCGCTTCGCGGCCGCGAATCACCACGTTGACCAGCGCCGAGGCCGGCGGGTAGCCCATGGTGCGCCGGAACTCCAGCTCGCGCTCGTAGAACGACTCGTAGTCCTGGGCGCACGCAAGGCGCAGCGCGTAGTGGTCGGGCAGGTGGCTCTGCAGGATCACCTCCCCGGGCCGATCGCCCCGGCCCGCGCGCCCCGCGACCTGGGTCAGGAGCTGGAACGTGCGCTCCGCCGAACGAAAGTCGGGCAGGCCGAGGCCCACGTCCGCGTCGATTACGCCGACCAGCGTCACGTTGGGGAAATCGTGGCCCTTCGCGACCATCTGCGTGCCGACCAGCACGTCGAGCCGCCCCGACTCGAAGTCCAGCAGGGTCTGGGCGACGGCCCCGCGCCGCCGCGCTGCGTCGCGGTCGAGGCGCCCCAGGCGCGCCTGGGGCAGGGCGTTCTTCACGACCTCGACCACCTGCTCGGTGCCGTAGCCTGTCAGGCGCAGGTACTCGCCCTTGCAGAGCGGGCAGCCCTTCGGCGCCCGCTCCAGGTAGCCGCAGTAGTGGCACTCCAAGGACTGCCCGCGGCGGTGTGCCGTCAGCGCCACCGAACAGTTGGGGCAGGCGGCCTGGTGTCCGCACTCGCGGCACAGCAGGCTGGTCGCCCAGCCGCGCCGGTTGAGCAGCAGGAGCGCCTGCTCCTGGCGATCGAGCCGCGAGCGGATCGCCTCGAGCAGCAGCGGGCTCAGCATTTCGTTGCCACCCGCTTTCAGCACCTCGCGACGGTCCACGATTTCGACCTCGGGCAGGCCGCGTGGGCCCACGCGCGTCGGCATCACGAGCCGGCCGTACTTCCCGGCCAGGGCGTTGGCGTGTGATTCGAGCGACGGCGTCGCGGAGCCGAGCACGATCGTGGCGCCCTCGAGCCGCGCCCGCATCACCGCCACGTCGCGGCCGTGGTAGCGCGGGCTCTCGTCCTGCTTGTAAGCGCCCTCGTGCTCCTCGTCCACCACCAGCAGGCCCAGGCTCTCGAGGGGCGCGAACAGCGCCGAACGCGCGCCGACGACCACCCGCGCCTCGCCTTCGCGGATGCGCCACCATTCGTCGTGGCGTTGGCCCGCCCCCAGCTCGCTGTGCTGGACCGACACCGCGGCCCCGAAGCGCGCGGCGGCGGCCCGGATCAGCATCGGCGTCAGGGCGATCTCCGGCACCAAGAGCAGCACCGTGCGGCCCGCGGCCAGGGTGCGCTCGGCGCAGCGGAAGTAGACCTCGGTCTTGCCGCTGCCGGTCACCCCATGCAGCAGGAACGGCTCGAAGCGGCCGCGCTCCACGGATTCGAGCAGCGCCGGCAGCACCCGGTCCTGGTCGGCCGAGGCCTCGATGCGAATCGCGGCCGAGGGCGGCAGTCCCTCGGGCCGGCGCTCCTCCCGTTCCTCGGCCACACGCACGGCCCCCAGCCCCACCAGCCGCTGGAGCGATGCGCGCAGGTGCGGCGTGTCGCGCACCAGGTCCGCGACGCGCAGCCGGCCGCCGGCCGCCCGCAAGCGCTCCAGCACCTCGGCCTGGGCGCGGCCCTTCGGCGCCACGACGGCGCCGGACAGCGCCGCCACCCGCGAGTGCTTGAAGCCTGGCGCGTCGATGTCCTGCTCGATGACCACGACGCCCTTCTCGCGCAGCCGGTTGAGATGCGCCGACGGGTCGCGGCCCAGGCGTGAGGCCAGCGTCGAGACGCGTACGGGGCCGTTCCGGAGCGCCGCCACCACGGCGTCGCCCTGCTGGTCCTCGGCACGGCCCACGAGCCGCGCCACCGCTCGGCTGGCGCGCACGCCCGCGGGCGGCAGGATCAGGCGATAGCACTCCCCCGGCGGGGCCAGGTAGTAGTCGGCCATCCAATCGGCGAGATCGAGCAGGGGTGGTGAGACGAGCGGCGCTTCGTCCACGACCTCGACGACGTCCTTGAGCGCGTACTCCTTCGCGTCCGGAGGGAGCCGTTCAGCGGGACCGCTGACGACGCCGATGACGCGCCGTCCGGCGAAAGGCACGAGCACCCGGCAGCCCCGACCCGGAAGGGGCATCGGCTCGGGCACGCGATACGAAAAGGCGGACTGGACCGGTAGCGGCACGGCCACCGCCACCACGCGATCGGACATGGAGTCGGATTGTCACCCGACCTCTCGTCGCTCGGGGTCCAGTCCTTGGCCGACGGACTCGGCCAGGGCAGCGAAGAGCGCCAGCCCCTGAAAGCCGCCGACGAAGAAGCCGTTGTAGTTGCTCAAGCGCGCACCGTAGAACGGCGTCAGCAGCAGCCCGCCGACCAGGAGCCCCCGCGACTTGCGCTCGGAGCCCAGCGGCAAGGCGAGTCCGAGCAGCAACGGCACGCCCACGTCCTGCAGGGCCTCGCTGCGGATGAGTCGCGGGTCGTGCAGGCGCTCCAGGACCGTCACCGCATCGACGGCCAGCAGGGCCGCACCCAGGGCGAGTGCCAGGAGCAAGCGACCGGGCTTCTCGACTGGCCTGCGAAGCCAGCTGCCCAGGAGGGGCCAGCGCGTCGTTCGGCTGTTAGGCGCGGGGTCCCGCGGGAGACGTTGCCACTGGTTCACAGCCAGCTTGTTCCGCCTGTCAACGCACAACTGTTCAGCGTAGCGCAACCGCTGGCCGGGAGCCTACCGACTATGGATGCGGGCAGGCCGCGCGGTCGTCAGGCGGCGGCTTTCAGGAGGCGTCTCGCCGCGCGCCCGAGCACGCCCACAACCGCCACCAGCACCGCCGCGGCAAACATGAACAGCACGGCGTGCATCGGCAGCGTCACGCGGAACTCCAGATGCAGAGGGGCCTGGAGCAGCAGGAACGAGGTCGGCACGGAGACCAGGACGAGGGCGCGGCGCGGGCAGAGCACCGCGACCAGGGGCAACCCGAGCAGGACGAAAGTCGTCAGTGTGCCGCTGACCAGCCACTGCAACGGACCGACCGCGGGCCGGAGCGGGGCGAACCACCTCCCGGGCGCCAGCGCCGTCGCAGCGTCCAGCCGTGGCGCCAGGCGCTGCAAATACTCCTCGGCAATCCATGCCTCGGACTCCCCGCCGTCGGTGGTGGCGGCCGTCTTCGGCTTCTCGGCCGCGACGACGGGCGGCGATTCGTTCGCGTAGTCCAGCATCTGCGCCATGCGTCCGAGCATGGCCCCGGCGAACCAGCCGGGATTTTCCCGTATCACGGCCAGGCTGCGCCGAATCCGGTCGCGGTCCCGAAGGATGCCGTCGGGCTCGGCCCACCAGGTCCGGTAGCGCGGGTTGGCGTACAGCTTCGCTTCCTGTCGAGCCACCTCCCTGTCCGTGCGCACGGCTCCGAACCTCTCGCCGTCCGCATCGGCGATGCCCTCCCACAGCACCACGCCGAAGTTGGTGCTCACGGGCACGAACTCGCCGAACAGCATGTAGTTGCGGATCGTGATCGGAGCGACGACCGCGAACGCCGTGAGCACGAACGCCGCAGCGCGCGCGAGGCTTGCCCGGCCGGGGCGACTCGCCACCATGGCGACGCCGATGAAGGGCGCCAGCAGCAGGAGGTTCGGGCGCAGCCACACGGAGGCCCCGAGGCACAGCCCCCCCAGGACGTGGAGCGCCACGGCGTGGCGGCCGCGCCGTCCAGCCCAGAGCGCCAGCAGACCGAGCAGGACCGGAACGACGCAAGGAGCGTCGGGCACGAGCAGGTTGGAGTTCCAGGCGAAATGCGGGGCGAGCGCGACCAGTGCGCCGGCCACGAGACCCACGCGGAACGAAAGCACTCGAGAGCCGAGCAGCAGCAGCAGCAGCGGGGTCAGGGCGCAGACCGCGTTCTGCACGAGCTGCGTCTGGAAGAGACTGCGGCCGAGGATGGAGTAAAGCCCGGCGAGCAGCGTCGAATAGCCGGGCGGGCGTGAAGCGAGCCCGGTGGCCGATGGATCGGGCTGGCTCGGAAACAGGATGCCCGCGCCGTTCAGCATCTCGACGGCGTGCACGTCGTAGCGATGGATCATCAGCAGCCCAGGCTGGAGCACGCTGTCCATGAGCGGCGCCAGGTCGGCGGCATGCAGCGAACGGACCGCGAACGCCAGGGCATAGAGCAGCGCGGCGAACGACATGCTGTGCGCCCGCTTCGGCCGGGAGCGGGTGCCCAGGATGCTGACCAGCCCGCGCCGGAAGCGCCAGAGTCGCGGTCCTGCGGCAGGCGCTGTCACTGCCCGCGGGTCCGTCCTTCGTCGCCGGGCCACTGGCCGCCTCCCAGCAGCTCCATCACCACCTTCATGTCGGCCCAGACCTCCTTCTTCGCGGCGGGGTTCCGCAGCAGGTAGGCGGGGTGATACGTGGGCATGACGGTGATGCCGTTCCACTGCCCGAGTTGGCCACGCAGCTTCGTGATGGGAATCGCGCTGCGGCACAGCCACTGCGCGGCGAACTTGCCCAGGCCGACCAGCACCTTCGGCTGGATCGAGCGGATCTGCCGCTCGAGAAACGGCGCGCAGGAGAGGATCTCGTCGGGCTCGGGGTTCCGGTTCCCGGGCGGCCGGCACTTGATGACGTTGGCGATGAAGACGTCGGAGCGGGCCATCTTGAGGCCCTTCTCGATGATGTCGGTCAGGAGCTGCCCGGCGCGGCCGACGAAAGCCAGGCCTTGCTCGTCCTCGTCCGCTCCCGGGGCTTCGCCCACGAACATCAGCGCGGCCCGCGGGTTGCCCTGGCCGAACACGATGGTCTTGCGTCCGCCGGCGAGCGCGCAGCGCTGGCAGTCGCCCAGGTCCTCCCGGATCGCCACCAGCGTCTCGGCGCCGCCTGCGCCCAGGGGTGCGACGTCGGCCCGCGCGCTCGGCGAAGCGCCGGGTGTCGGAGCCCCGAGCCCCGTCAGGCGAGAGAGGTAGCGGCCATACTCGGCGACGTCGGCCAGGACCCCGTCGCGATCGTCGGAGCTCAACTCGCGCGCCGCAGCTCGATCACGCGGTCCCAGATTCGCTCGGCCAGCTCGCGCTTGTCCACGACCGGCACCTCGACTTCCCCGGCCGGGTCGATCAACAGCGCCGCGTTCGTCTCGACCCCGAAGCCACGGTCGCCCTTCGAGACGTCGTTGGCCACGATCAGGTCGAGGTTCTTGTCCGCGAGCTTGCGGCGGGCGTACTCACGGACGCCGTTCGTCTCTGCGGCGAAGCCGATCAGGAATCGGCCGGCCTTCCGGGCGCCCAGGGCCTTCAGGATGTCGGGCGTGCGCTGCATCGCCAAGCTCAGCTCGCCCTCGCCCTTCTTGACCTTCTCGGCCGCTGGGCTGGCTGGCCGCCAGTCGGACACGGCCGCCGCCATCGCGACGATCTGGACCGAGCCCACGTGCTGGTCTACGGCCGCCGCCATCTCCTGGGCCGAGCGCACGCGGACCACCTCGACTCCGGCCGGATCGGAAAGGGCGGTCGGCCCCGACACCAGCACCACCCTGGCGCCCCGGTCCCGCGCCGCCTCGGCGAGCCGGTAGCCCATGCGGCCGCTGGAGCGGTTCGAGACGAAGCGCACCGGGTCGATGTCCTCCACGGTCGGCCCCGCGGTGACCAGGACGCTCTGGCCCTCGAGGTCGCGTCGCCGGCCCAGGATCGCCAGGGCGGCAGCCACGATGTCGGCCGGCTCCGCCAGCCGCCCCTTCCCCAGCCAGCCGCACGCCAGGTAGCCCGAGCCCGGGTCCACGAAGCGCACGCCGCGGCCGCGCAGCGTCTCCATGTTCGCGACCACCGCGGGGTGCTCGAACATGTTCACGTTCATCGCCGGCGCTACCAGCACCGGCGCTTTGGTGGCCGTGTACAGAGTCGAGAGCGCGTCGTCGGCGATGCCGCGCGCGAACTTGGCGAGTGTGTTGGCCGTGGCCGGCGCCACGAGCAGCAGGTCGGCCGCGTCCGCGAGGCTGATGTGGCGGATGTCGCCCTCCGTGCCGAGGGCGAACTGGTCGAGGAACACGGGGTGCCGCGACAGGGCCTCGAAGGTCATCGGCGACACGAAGCGCGCGGCGTTCGGCGTCATCACGACGTGGACGTCGGCGCCGCGCTTCTGCAGCTCGCGCAGCACCTCGCAGGCCTTGTAGGCCCCGATGCAGCCGGTGACGCCGAGGACGACGGTGGGCATGCCCTTCCCGGAGGTACTACTGGGCGTCCGCCGCCTTTGCCGCCGCCTGGGCCTCGTCCTTCAGCTCCCAGGACACGGTGCCCGCCAGGACCTCCTGCATGGCGATCCGGGTGGTCTTGCGGCTGCGGGTGTCGACCCGGGGCTTGGCGCCGATCTGGAGCTGCTTGGCGCGCTGGGCCGCCACGGCGATGAAACGGAACTTGCTGTCCACGTCCTTCGGCAGGATCAGATGGTTCGACATGCTCGCACTCTCTCCTTGGCTTCTCTGCTACTTCCTCTTCGGGAACGTCTCCAGGATCCGAGCTGCCTCGCCGTCCACGCGGCTCTTGCGCGCGCGCGCGGCTCGGATCACGCACTTCAGCGACTCGACGCAGCGGTCGAGGTCGTCGTTGACCAGGATGTAGTCGTACTCGCCGTACAGGCTGGCCTCCTCGGCCGCCGCCTTGAGGCGGCGTTCGATCACGGCTTCGCTCTCGGAACCGCGGCCCCGCAGCCGGCGCTTCAGGGCGTCGAAGGAAGGCGGCAGGATGAAGATCGAGACCGCGTCCGCGACCTTCATGCGCACCTGGGCCGCGCCTTGCACGTCCACGTCCAGCAGCAGGTCCACGCGTTCCTGCCTGGCCCGCTCGTACTCGGCATGGCTCGTCCCGTACAGGTGGTCGTGGACGTGGGCCCACTCCAGCATGCGGCCGCCGGCCTTCAGCTCCTCGAAGGACCGCTTCGACACGAAGTAGTAGTGGACGCCCTCGTTCTCGCCCTCGCGCGGCTTGCGGGTGGTGTGGGAGACCGAGAAGCGGATGTCGGGCAGCTCCTCCAGGATCCGGCCCAGCACGGTGGACTTGCCAGCACCCGAGGGAGCCGAGACCACGATCACGTTGGGGCTGCGGTCACTCAACGTTCTGCACCTGCTCGCGCAGCTTCTCGATCTCGGCCTTCAGGGCGATGGCCGCGTGGACGAGCGGCGCATGGAACGCCTTGCTGGCCACGGTGTTCGCCTCCCGCACCATCTCCTGGGCCACGAAGTCCAGGCGCTTGCCCTGGGCCTCGGGGGAAGCCAGAAGCTCGCGGGCCAGAGCCACGTGGCTGCGCAGGCGCTGGATCTCCTCGCTCACGTCCAGGCGATCCGCTGCGCGCACCGCCTCGGCGTAGACCTTGGGGTCGTCGAGGCCCAGCTCGGCCACCAGCTCGCGGGTTTTCTGGACCAGCGTCTCGCGGCGTGCGGCCTTGGCCTCGGCCTGCAAGAGGTCCAGCCCGCCCGCGGCTTGCTCGATGGCACCGAGCAGTCGGCGCAGCTCCTCGTCGAGGCGCGCCCCTTCGGTGCGCCGCATGGCCTCCAGGCCGTCCAGGGCGCCCCGCACCACGTCGAGCACGCAGCGCCTTTTGCCCTCGTCCAGGTCGGAAGTCGCTTCCACCACTTCGAACGCCCCGGGGAACCGCGCCAGCTCGGCCACCCCGACCTCGCCGGCCAGGCCGTGCTCGGCGCGCGCCTCGCGCAGGGCAGCCACGGCGCCCGCGATCACCCCCTTGTGGGGCAGCACCGCGACGTCGCCGTCGGCGAAGCTCGCGCGCAGCGACAGGTCCACCTTGCCCCGCGACAGCCGCGACTGCACCAGCCCCTTCACCTCGGGCTCCAGGGCCTGCACGCGTCGGGACAGGTTGAGGCCCACCTCGAGGAAGCGGTGGTTGAGGCTGCGCACGCTGACCGCCGCCTTCAGGGCATCGGTCTCGAGGGCGGCCTGGCCGTAGCCGGTCATGGAGCGGATCACGCGGCCCTCACACGCGGGGGTCCTGGTCGAACTGCAAGTCGTGGAGGCGGGAGTAGAGCTGGCCGCGCTTCATCAGCTCGTCGTGGCGGCCCTCCTCCCGGATCTCGCCGCCGTCGAGGACGATGATGCGGTCGGCCTTGCGCACGGTGGCCAGGCGGTGGGCGATCACCAGGGTGGTGCGGCCCTTGATCAGGTTTTGCAGCGCCTCCTGCACCAGCCGCTCCGACTCCGCGTCGAGGGCCGAGGTCGCCTCGTCCAGGATCAGGATCGGCGGGTCCTTGAGGATGGCGCGGGCGATGGCGATGCGCTGGCGCTGGCCGCCGGACAGCCGGCTGCCGCGCTCGCCGATCACGGTGTCGTAGCGGCGCGGCAGGTCCAGGATGAAGTCGTGGGCGAAGGCCGCGCGGGCCGCGCTCTCGATGCGCGCCTCGTCCACGTCCTTCAAGCCGTAGGCGATGTTGGCGCGCACCGTGTCGTTGAACAGCACGGTGTCCTGGGTAACCAGGCCGATCTGCTCCCGCAGGCTCTGCAGCGTCACGCGGCGCACGTCCACACCGTCGATCAGGACAGAGCCGTCGGTCGCGTCGTAGAAGCGCGGCAGCAGGTTGACCAGGGTCGTCTTGCCGGCCCCGCTGGTCGCCACGATCGCCACCACCTCGCCGCTCCGGGCGCTGAAGCTGACCCGCCGCAGCACCGCCCCGTCGCCGTCGTCGTAGCGGAAGCCGACCTCGCGGTACTCGATGCCCCGCTTCATGCGCGGCAACGCCGTGGCGCCGGGCTCTTCGCGCACCTCCTGGTGGGTGTCGAGCACCTCGAAGATCCGGGCCCCCGCGGCCAGGGCGCCTTGCAGTGTGGCGTTCACCTGCGACAGCCGCTTGATCGGCGTGTACATCATGAACAGCGCGGTCAGGAACGAGACGAAACGCCCTGGCGTCAGCTGGCCCTGCTGGATCTCCCAGGAGCCATAGAACAGCGCGCACACCAGGGCCACGCCGCCCACGGCTTCCATGAGCGGGGGCAGCACCGCCGTGGTCCGGGTGATGCGCAGGTTGACGTGGAGAAGGCGCGACGCGCCGCGCCTAAAGCGCTCGATCTCGAAGGACTCCATGGCGAAGCCCTTCACGATCCGGAAGCCCGAGATGGTCTCCTGCAGGATCTCCGTGATGTCGCGCCAGCGCCGCAGCGAGGTCTCGCTCGACGAGCGCAGGCGGCGGCCCAGCCGGAACAGCGGCACCAGCGCCCAGGGCATCACGAACAGAGCGAAGATCGCGAGCCGCCAGTCCTGGACGAACAGGATCACCATCAGGCCCACGACCGTCAGGCCTTCCTTGAGCAGGTCGCCGGCCATCTCTGCGACGGCGCTCTGGATCTTCTCGACGTCCGTGGTGATGTGGCTCATCAGGGAGCCGGTGGTGCGCCGCGACAGGAACGTGACGGACTGCCGCAACACGTGCTCGTACAGAGCGTTGCGCAGGTCGGTCACGGCGCGCTGGCCCACCGAGGAAACCAGGGTCGTGGAGATGTAGGAACACAGCCCCTTGATGACGTACAGGGCCAGGATCGTCACGCCCACGCGCCAGACGTTGGCTGGCGCCAGCATCGACTTGATCAGCACGTCGTCGAAGATGGGCCGCACCATGTACGCCAGCAGGGCCCCCGCCGCGGCGTAGCCGCCCGTGGCGAGCCACGAGAGCATCAGGCGGCCGCGGTAGGGCCGCGTGTACGAGAACAGCCGCCGGAACTGGCGCAGGCCTCCCGAAGCCTCCTGGAAGAAGGCGACGACACGCCGCCGCCACGCCGACGCACGGCGCAACGGAACGCGCGGCTCAGGGGCCTCGTGCAGCGGGACCGCCGGTAGGGCTATGGCCTGATCTCCTTGCAGGGACGCGGTTTAGCGCCCGGGCAGACCGGCGATTGTACCACGGTCCGTCCGCTCAGTCCGTGAAGCGGTACTTGACCAGGGTCCACAGCGCCGGGAAGCCGTCCCGCCAGGTGATCTTCTTGCCCTCGGAGTAGTCCCGTCCCTCATAGGTGATGGGCACCTCGTACACGCGCGCGCCGCGCTTGAAGAGCTTGGCGGTGATCTCGGGCTCGATCCCGAAGCGGTTGCTCTTGAGGTCGAGGGACTTGAGCAGGTCGGCGCGCACCGCCTTGAAGCACGTCTCCATGTCCGTCATGGTCGTGTTGTACAGCACGTTCGTGACCAGGTTCAGGAACAGGTTCGCCAGGTAGTGGGAGAACAGGAAGCAGCGGTGACGCCCGATGAAACGGCTGCCGAACACCGCGTCGGCCTTGCCCTTGACGATCAGGTCCAGCAGGTCGGGGTACTCCTCGGGGCTGTACTCGAGATCCGCGTCCTGCACCACGATGACGTCGCCGGTCGCCTCGGCGATGCCCCGCCGCACCGCCGCGCCCTTGCCCTGGTTGCGCTCCTGCCGCAGCAGGCGAAAGCCCTTCTCCTGCGCCAGGCGTTCCAGGATCTCGCGGCTGCCGTCCGTGGAGGCGTCGTCCACGGCGATCAGCTCGGCGCGCACGGGGACCGCGAGCACCCGCCCCACGATCTCCTGGAGCGTGGCCCGCTCGTTGTAGACGGGCATCACGACCGTGAGCAGCGGGTCGCGGAGCGGTCCTCCCCGCTTCAACGGCGCCCGATCCCCTCGTAGTGAAAGCCCAGGGACTTGAGGTGCTCGGGGGAGTAGATGTTGCGGCCGTCGAAGATGGCGGGCGTGCGCATGACGGCCTTGATGCGCTGGAAGTCGGGCTCGCGAAACTCGCTCCACTCGGTGACCACCACCAGGGCGTCGGCGCCGTCCACGGCCTCGTAGCTGCGGGCGCACCAGGTCACGCGCTCCCCCAGGTCGTGCTTCGCATGGCCCATGGCCTTCGGGTCGTAGACCTTCACCGTGGCGCCCTTGGCCAGCAGGCCGTCGATGATTTTCAGCGCGGGCGCCTCGCGCATGTCGTCGGTCTTGGGCTTGAAGGCCAGGCCCCAGACCGCCACCACCTTGCCCAAAAGCGTGCCCAGGTGCTTCTCGATGCGCGGCAGCAGGATGCCCTTCTGCTTGGCGTTGGCGTGCTCCACGGCGTCCACGACCTGGAGCTGCACCCCGGCGTCCTGGGCCGTGCGCACCAGCGCCTTCACGTCCTTGGGGAAGCAGGAGCCGCCGTAGCCGATGCCGGAATAGAGGAACGAGGGCCCGATGCGCGAGTCGGTGCCGATGCCCATGCGCACCTGGCGGACGTCGGCGCCGACCCGATCGCACAGGTTCGCGATCTCGTTCATGAAGGAGATGCGCGTGGCGAGCATGGCGTTGGCCGCGTACTTGGTGAGCTCGGCCGAGGCGTGGTCCATCACCAGGATCGGATGCCCCTGGCGCACGAAGGGCTCGTACAGCTCGCGCATGATGGCCTCGACCTTCGGGTCGTCGGTCCCGATCACCACGCGGTCGGGCCGCATGAAGTCGTCGACGGCCGCGCCCTCCTTCAGGAACTCGGGGTTCGACACCACGGCGAAGGGATGCCGGCTGCGTTCCTTCAGGACCGCCTTCACCTTGGCGGCCGTGCCGACCGGCACGGTGGACTTCAGCACCACGATCTTGAAGCCGTTGGCCGCCTCGGCGACGGCCCGCGCCACGGCCAGCACGTGCCGGAGATCGGCCGAGCCGTCCTCGTCCTGCGGCGTGCCCACGGCCACGAACAGGATGTCGCTGCGGCGCACGGCGTCTTCTAGGTCGCTGGTGAAGAACAGCCGCTCCTCGCGCACGTTGCGCGGGACCATCTCCTCGAGGCCCGGCTCGTAGATGGGGATCTCGCCCCTGCGCAGGGCGTCCACCTTTTCCTGGACGTTGTCCACGCACTGCACGGTGTTGCCGTTCTCGGCCAGGCACGCGCCCACCACCAGGCCCACGTAGCCCGTGCCGACCACCCCGATCTTCATCTGGCCAAGTCCTTCCTGAAGGCCCTGCGAAGGGACCGGAGAATGTAGCACATCTGCTAATATCTGATCCGTCCGTGAGCCCCCGGAGCTTCGGTCTCGACCTGCGCCCCGCACTGAAGCGTCCTACGGGCGTGGGGGCCTACGTGCTGGCCCTCGCGCGGCGTCTGCCCGACCTCGCTCCCGACGATCGCTTCTACTACTTCTCGGCGTCGCTCAGGGACCGCTACCCCGCTTCCGAGTGGCCGAAGAACGTGACCCTCGCCGACAAGCCGATCCCGGTGCAGGCCCTCAACTACACCTGGAATCGCCTGGGCTTCCCGGCCCTCGACCGTCTGGTGGGCGCCAGCCTCGACCTGATCCACTCCCCGCATCCCCTGATCGTCCCCGGCAAGCGCGCCAAGCACATCGTGACGATCCACGACCTGTTCTTCCTCAAGCACCCCGAGATGACCGAGGCCGAGGTCCGCCGCGACTACGCTCCGCTCGTCAAGGACCACGTGCGGCGCGCCGACGGCGTCATCTGCGTCTCGCAGCACACCGCCCACGAGGCGCGGCTCCTGCTCGACGTGCCGCCCGAGAAGATCGCGGTGATCCCGAACGGCGTGGACCCGGCCTACCGCGCCGAGGTCACCGCGGCCGACGTGGAGGCCGTGCTGCAGAGGCGGCGCCTGCCGCGCGGGGCGCTGCTCTACGTGGGCAGCGAGGAGAAGCGCAAGAACCTCGTCACCCTCGCGCGGGCCTACATGGCCCTCGGCCAGAAGCATCGCCAACTGCCACCCCTGGTCCTGGTCGGCCCGGGCTCGCACTGGGGCCAGGGCGGCTCGATCGCCGGGGGCATGCAGATCCACGCCACCGGCTACCTCGAGACGCGCGAGATTCGCGCGCTCATGGCGGTCTCCAAGGCGCTCGTGCTGCCGTCGCTGGAGGAGGGTTTCGGCCTGCCCGTCGCCGAGGCCATGGCGGCCGGCCTGCCCGTGGTGTGTTCGCAGGGCTCGGGCCTCGAAGAAGTCGCGGGCGGGGCCGCGACCCTCGTGAACCCGCTCGACACGCGTTCGGTCGCGAGCGGCATCGAGAAGATCCTCGACGACCCGAAGCGCGCGGACGAACAGCGTCGAGCCGGCCTCGAGCGCAGCCGACAATTCGACTGGGACGTTTCCGCACGGATGACCATGGAGTTCTACCGGAAGGTCCTCGGGTCCTGACCCTGCGCATCGGCATCGACGCCCGCGAGCTCCAGGGCCGGCCGACGGGCACCGGCCGCTACCTGCGCAACCTGATGCGCCGCTTCGCCGAGCACCACGACGTCGAGCAGGTGGCGTACTTCAACGGACAAGCACCGCTCGACAGCGTCCTCGACCATCCGCGCGTCGTGCGCCGGCCGATCGGTTCTGCCGCGGCCCGCGGCCTCGTCTGGCAGGAGCGGCGCCTGCCGGCCGCCGCGGCCTCGGATCGCCTCGACGTCTTCTTCTCGCCCGCGTACTCGTGTCCGCTGCGGCTCTGCGTCCCGCGGGTGACGACCATCCACGACCTGTCCTTCTTCTCATGGCCCGACGACATGAGCCTGCTCGAGGGCCTGCGCCGCCGGCTGCTGGTCGCGGCCAGCGTGCGTGCGTCGAGACGCCTGATCGTGGACTGCGACTTCGGCCGGCGCGAGCTGCTGGGCCGCTTCCCCGATGCCGCCGGGCGTGTGGCCGCGATCCCGCTCGGACTCGACGACGACCTGCCGCCGGCGCCGGATCGGGCCGAAGCACGCAGGACGCTCCAAGTGGACGGCCCGCGGGTCCTGAGCGTCGGGTCCATCTTCAACCGCCGGCGCCTCCCGGTGCTCCTCGAAGCGATCGCCCGCTTGCGCCGCGCGGGAACCCCCGTGCGCCTCGACGTGGTCGGCGAGAATCGGACGTCTCCCGCCGTGGACCATAGGCTGCTGGCCGCCTCGAACGGCGTGGAGGCCGCCGTGGCCTTGCTCGGATTCCAGACCGAGAGCGAGCTGGCCCTGCGCTACGCGGCAGCCGACGTGTTCGTCTTCCTCTCCGAGTACGAGGGCTTCGGCCTGCCCGTGCTCGAAGCGATGGTGCGCGGCCTGCCGGTGGTCACGAGCACGCGCCCGTCGCTGGGCGAGCTGTTCCAGGGTGCGGCGCTCCTCGTGGAACCGAGCGATGCCGGGGCGGTTGCGACGGCACTCGGCCACCTGCTCGCCAGCCCGCGGCTGCGCGAGGATCTCGTGGCCCGCGGCCGTGAAAGGGCGGGTCAGTTCTCCTGGGCGGCCGCGGCGGCGCAGACGCTGGCCGTGCTGCGCGAGGCCGCGGCGTGACGGGCCGCGACGTGACCGCGATCGTCGTGACCTGGAACTCGGCAGAGGACCTCCCGGTCGCCCTGGCCTCTCTTCAAGACGCCGCCGAGACGATCGTCGTGGACAACGCCAGCAGCGACGCATCGGCCGAGCGGGCCCGCGCCCTGGGCGCCCGCACCGTGGCCAACGCAGAGAACGTCGGCTTCGCCCGGGCCGCGAACCAGGGGCTGCGCGAGGCGGCGACGCCCCTGGTGCTGCTGCTCAACCCGGACGCGGAGCTCCGGCCGGGCTCCCTGGACGCCCTGCTGCGTGCCCTGGATTCCGACGCCCGCGCCGCCGTGGTGGGCCCGCGCACACGCAACCAGGACGGTTCGATCCAGGTCTCTTTCGGCGCGGACCTGACTCCGTCCTCCGAACGCCGCCAGCGGCGGCTGGTCCGGGGCGTCTCCCGCCGCCACCCGGACGTGATGCGGGAGGTCGAGAGCCTCGCGGCCAGCGGGCACGCGCCCGATTGGGTCTCCGGCTCGTGCTGGCTGGCCCGGCGCCAGGCGCTTGTGGACGCGGACGGTTTCGACGAGGGCTACTTCCTCTACGAAGAAGACGCGGACCTGTGCCGCCGCCTGCGCTCGGCGGGCTGGAGGATCCTCTACACCCCCGCGGCCGAGGTGGTGCATCGTCTGGGCCGCAGCGCGGCGCGCTCCGGCGACCGGGCCCGACGCGAGTACGACCGCAGCCACTTGCGCTACTACTCGAAATGGAACGGCCCGTTCCTGACCTTCCTGTTGCGCCTCAAGCAGCTCGCCGGGCTCTAGCGAGAGCTTGGTCCCGCGCGAGCGGGCGTGCTACCGTCGCACATGGCGCGCATCGCGATCGACGCCCGCAAGTGGCGCGATTACGGCATCGGGACCTACGTCCGCAACCTGGTCCGCCACCTCGCGCGCCTGGACCACGAGACCACCTACTACCTCTTCTGCGACCGCCAGGACGCCGCGACGCTGCGCGACCTGGCCGCGAACTTCGTCCCGGTGATCGACGACTCGGCCGGCTACGGCCTGAAGGAGCACGTCTCGATCCCCTTCAAGCTGCACCGCCTCGGCGTCGACCTCTTCCACTCGCCTCACTACGTGCTCCCTCTGTTCTGCCGGTCGCGCGCAGTGGTGACGATCCACGACTGCATCCACCTGCTGTTCCCGCAGTACCTGCCCAACCGCGGCGCCGTCCACTATGCCGAGTACATGATGCGCAGCGCGATCCGGCGCAGCGCCGTGGTGCTGACGGTTTCCGAAGCCTCGCGGGCCGACATCCTGCGCTTCTTCCCCGACACCGAGGCCGAGCGCGTCCAGGTTGTGCCCAACGCCATCGACCCGGCCATCCTCGACGACCCGGGCGAGGAGGAGAAGGAACGGGTGCGCGAGCGCTACCAGATCCACGGCCGCTTCGTGCTCTACGCGGGCAACATCAAGCCCCACAAGAACCTCGAGCGCCTGGTCTCCGCCTTCGGCCTGCTGCGAAGGCGCGGCACCTTCGAAGACGTGAAGCTGATCATCATCGGCGACGAGGTCTCGCGCCAGGGCTCGCTGCGCCGCACCATGGAGGCGGCGGGGCTGCGCCAGGAAGTGCGCTTCTTCGGCTTCGTGCCCGACCGCACCCTCGCCTGCCTGTATCGCATGGCTTCGGTGTTCGCGTTCCCGTCGCTCTACGAGGGCTTCGGCCTCCCGCCCCTGGAGGCGATGGCGTGCGGCGCTCCCGTGGTCACGTCGCGGCTGTCCTCGCTTCCCGAGGTCGTGGGCGACGCGGCCCTGCTGGTGGATCCCTACAGCGTCGAGGAGATCGCGAACGGCCTCGGCCGCGTGCTCTCCGACGACGCCTTGCGCGCCGACCTGGTCTCCCGCGGCCGGGTGCGGGCCCAGGCCTTCAGTTGGGAGCACTCGGTCGAGAGGATCCACGCGACCTACCTCCGGGTGCTCGGCGCGCCGGTCCCCGCGGTTACCGCACCCCAGACGCACTAGCAGGCTGCTGAAAAAGACCTATTGAGGATGGTACGAGGCATGCGATGACCTCCAGGTTCGAGAAGGAGGAACGGATGCGAGGAGACGCCGTCGAGCCGGACGCGGCATTCAGCTACATTTCTGCTGCCCAGCGAGTGCCGCAGGATCATCCGCTGCGTGCCGTCCGGACGATGGTGGACGTGGTGCTTCGGGAGCTGTCGCCGCGCTTCCAGAAGCTCTACTCGCACACGGGGCGTCCCTCGATCCCGCCCGAACGACTGCTGCGGGCGCTGCTGC